>Ga0065711_1002097_pt1 | contig 117408 bp, 48 predicted proteins | sample Hoacrofraction12_FD_59098 | JGI IMG/M metagenome (GOLD analysis project Ga0065711, IMG submission 59098) | Hoatzin crop microbial communities from Cojedes, Venezuela - Epithelial fraction 12 v2 (version 2) | ecosystem: Host-associated > Birds > Digestive system > Esophagus > Crop | place... | reverse complement strand
CCCCCCCCAAAAAAAAAAGTAGAATCCCAGCAAATTATTGCCATGGGAAGATGCACCCTCCGGCAACTCCTAGCAGGATACTTCTGCAAGAACTTCCTGTCAAAGAAAAGCAACCACCAGATGTCATTGTAGGATAAATTGTTTAAAAACTTGCTATTCAAAAAGCACAAAACAAGTTCAGATTATTTCATTGGTTCTCCAGTAACCCCATACAGGGCATCAAGGCCATAGATCCTATTTTCCTTCACTCATAATTAGAGGAACTGGGGAACTTGGATCAAAGTTATAGGCTGGATTTTGCAGTAGATTAAGTTCAGATCAAATAGCCACATGCTATACTTAGTTCAAGCTGTATTGCTTCTTTGTCAGTATAACTTTTTTTAATTTACCACTTGTACCGCTTGATGTAATAAATGTTACCCCTGTGTGTAGACCTTTTGTTTCACATCTTGACACTGCCTTATTTTCAGCACTACTGTGATTCTCACAAAAACATGTCCTGGTTAAAATCAACAGACGACATGTAACAGCAGTCACTTAATAACAAAATCTTGGCCATAGAGTGCATTTCTGCAAGTGAATGCTGATTTTCTTCTCACCACTCTTTTCAAGAACTATCAGTGACACAAACCTTTTGCCACTGTCCAAATCATTGCTCTGTGCTGGAAATAACCACAAAAGTTTACCTACTGCCAACCACCTCTTCAACATAATCTAAACAGGCCTAATAAAACTGTCATAGCATACAGTTTTATAAGTATGAATGAATCTTTATTCATAAGGTCTGTATGTATGACAGAGCAAAGTCTTTTCTGCAATGGTACTATTGCCCCAATATCTGAAACAAGTTGCTGAAATTGCCAGAGTTGGTCCTTTTCACACATTACATGCTGGCCACATGGCAATGATCTCCCCTTACCCATGAAACACACAGTGTCTCACGTCTCATCCTTCCTCTGTGCATGAAAGGTGAAATGCTTCTCTGTGAGCACCACTGATCTTGAAACCCTTAAAGAAAGGAATACAGATTTCACCCATCTCCAGGGCTGCTTCTGCAGCAATATGAGAATGAAGTCCAGTGGCAGAGAAGGCTCAGCAGCCCTTGGAGACTTGTGTGAGTCATGGTGGCCTTGGGGGCTGTCTTGTAAAGGGCAACTCTCTCAGTGTCTCCACAGCGCTACCTGCAAAAATTCCTTCCTTCCTCTGGCCCGGAATTTTGGAGGAAAAAAACCTCAAAAGGGGGCCTCATGTTCACTCTATACAGTGTCTACTTTGAGAATATTCTTCATGTATCCCAGCAGAGTTCCCAGAGACTGTTTGCATTTATTTAATTGGCATAACATGACCAGAGCACAAAAAAAGGGGCCCAGTTATAACTCCTGCTTCATCTCCAATAAGACGTCTTTCCCAAACTGCTCATAGTGCTTCCCAAACAGTTCCAGCAATTTGTTGCTGCCCTCCAACCATGTCCCGCAGGCTCAGAGATGAGGGACAGATACAGGATCACCGTCCCTCATGTCCATCTTGTGGTACACTGACATAAAGCAGCCCTGAGTGGCTGACAGACACCAATCCAGCTGGCTCACAGCTGTGCACCTGAGCTTATTCTCCTTTCTGCTGCCTCCAACCAGACGGACAGCTGGGCTGAGACAAAAATCAGCTTTCTGCACTTGGAGAACCACTGTTCACTTCGCAGAGCTCCTCTGCCATGATCTGTACTGCTGCATTCTCTTTCCAGGCTATGGTTTCCCCAATAACACAGAAACTTGTTTTATTGTATGAAGCAAATGAGCATACATAATTATAAAATACAAATGGGGAGCTGCTTTGCTTTGTAAGAGCTTGCTTTACTGGCTTTGCTGGTGATATTCCTGCTCCGAATGGGAATTTGAGTTAGCGACCACCAGAGGTCCTTTCCAGCCAACATTTCTCTGGTTCTACTGTTTTCTATTTGTTCCTCTCTGTTCAAGGGAAAGAACTGGGAAGCTAGAAATATTATTTTCTGGCACAGAATGAGAATTTTAGTGTTCAGGATTTTATGCACTGTATTTTGGATCCTTTTGCAGGTTGAAACTTGTTAACAAGCAGGGCATGAGAGCTAGCAATTATCAATAATCATACCCAGTTATGTAACTGAACGGGGAAAGTGCAGTTGAAGATGTGTCTGGCTATCATGTCCAACAATTTTCTCTGAGCGTCACTGGGGGGAGAAGAGGGAAAAGGATTTTTATGATGTTAATGCAGCCACATGAAAAGAACAAAAGAACAGCAAATTTGATTCCTTACTGGAAAAAAACATTGACATTAGTCTTCGAGCTGTTCTTAAGACTGGGTTTGGGGCTTAGGCCAGGTACAAAATGTCCAGGAGGAGTTCTGTTAGGTGTGGCTCAAACAGATGTCACTGAGGCTGCATGTGACAGTCTTTCCAGTTTGGTTTTCCCCCTCAAAGACATGAACTCAGCACAGGGTTATTCTCAAGCCAACCTGATCTTTCCCAATAAATAAAAATGTCTTTAATTTGAACATTAGAAGACACACTGTTTTCTCTCCCAGAAGATATCCCACAAGCCCTGGGACAGGCCTGTGGTTCTCTATGAATCACATTCTCACTTAGCGTGTACAGAATTCAGTGGAGCATTGAGGATATGAGCAGAGCATCTGTTTCTTGAACTCCAAATCTAGACCTAATAGCAACATGTTGTACATGTGTTGGTCTGTGTTGGTTCCTTTTATCAGGAGGCAATATGTTATATACAAATCCTTCTTGCTGACAGTTCCCTTGCAGCGTATCACATCTACAGGGATCTAGGATGAGGGAATGGCACCTTTTATGAAATTTCACAGATGGTAAGGTGTCACTACGTTCAAGGAATAAAAATACGTCCTCTCCCTTTGAGCTGCCTTGGATCTGGCCTGATCTCATGACATTCATATTTGCATGCCTAAGGTGGAATCAGCTTAGAAATAAACATTGTAATCAATGAACAGTAGAGCTAAGATATAATTATACACACAGTCAGAGGAAAGAAGACTGCAAAATTAAACACTGAGAAGTCAGGAAAGGTGGCCCTATATCGGCTATTCTGGATCATACCGATATGCATCATCATTAATTGCATGATCATATACTGTTTCTTCCATTGTCTCATCAGCTTAAAGGACTGATGATGTTCACTTAGTAAGCAGTCGTTCCACATTTTGTTTTCTCTTCATTTTTCAGTATGTTTCCCTGTGTATTATTTATTGCAATGCATTACTGATTTGTTCTGAGATGAGTATTATTCCTTTTTTGCCTGAGATCATACAGGGAAAGGACACCTAGAAATCAAAAAACTCTCTCCTTTCCTACCTTCCCTCTAAAAGCAAATAACCTAACAAATTTACTTCACTGCTGTGAGACTGTGCTATCTCACGTCTCCCAAAACTATTTCATTATTTCCTTATCTGCATATATCTCTATCTCTATCTTGTCTCCTGGTTCAGACTGTAAATGGCTTGGGATAGAACACCCTGGTGCTTTGAGCTTGCCAAAACCAAGCAGTTCTTCAACAATACTTGATGCTTGTAGTTTTCTCTGCTAACAAGCACTTTTTCTTCCTTCTTCCAGGACATTGTTGAGGGTTTTCAGTGAGCTCAGAGGAGCATAGAGTTATCAGGAGGATATTACAGTGATAGATGATTTAGAAAACTCCAAAACTCCAAGGCTGATCAGTTTTAATGGAGTTATGCTAAGGTGCAGCAGGCTTGGGAAGCCCATATCATTCTGGTGTCAAACAGAATTTCTCAAAGGACACTATCACAGAGCTCAGAATCCACAACGTTATAGACTGGAACTGTTTCCTTCTTTTTCTGTCTCTGATTCCTGCAATCATTATGTTTATCCAAATGGATTGCCCACAGTGGAAACAAAAACGAGCCCACCCCCCCCCAACCCCAACAACAACAAACCCCCCTATCCTCCTGTGAATAAGGAAGGTTGAGGAACAGAGATAAGTAGCTAGACTATCCTGTAGCTCCCGTCTGTAGGGATACATTCACATAAAGCTGCTGTTGCAAACTAATTGCCTGTGCTGACTCATTCACAGAATCATGCAGGCCACAGACTGTAATTATCATGTCATAATTATCACTTCAATAGCACAAAGAGTGCACTCTNATNTGATANNATAAAATAGTTCAATTAATTTTAAACAGAGGGAAACACTAGTACATCCTTACAGCCTGGCCATAGAGACAAAGCAAGCTGTCAGAATTAGATTATTGATTTCATGTTCTCTTCTGGCTTTATTAATTTTCGTTCATGAATTACAGTCACCATTTTTCATGCACTTAGGAGATTTTAATTCGGCATAATACAGAAGAAAAAGAATAAGATTAGATATATGTTCAGGAAACAGACAGAGATACTGGAAAGAGAGGTAAACTATGGGTAATATTTACAGTGGAGGTACCAGTGATCTAGGCAAGCAGGAATCTCTTCCCACTTGGAGCAAAAGATTGCAAGGTGAAAAGAGGAGAGGAATTGCTTATTGTTGTCAGTGTTAGGGCTTCTGTTTCTTTACAAATCAAATCAGATTGCTGCAAAATTAAAGTTTGTATCTGAAGCAAGGCAATTCTACAATCGAATAGAACAAGAGTATCCTTTAATGATGATAGTTCCATTTTTTCCAGTTCAGTGGCTTTCATAAGCAGTTTCCTTCGGGCTTATTCGTGCCGTGTGCTCCAGGGGCAAATGCTGTATAACATGTCAGAGCGATTCTCTGCAATGTTACCTGATCAGTCAATGAGTTCTGTGTTTTTAAACAACATGGTGAGCCTGGGAATCTCACAGGAAACCTAATATACAAGGTTGTGGTAGACTAATTCTTTTAGTATCAGGAAACTTCCCAATGAGTGCATTGCGTTACCATGGTTGCAAGACATTTCACTATTCCAGAACTATCTTCTGTCAGCACTGCTCAAAAAGTAATAGAAAAGTCTGAAATAAATAGTTCAGAAAGAAATTGGGGTTAAAGAGTTAGGATAAGGTTAAATTTAGGGTCAGTGATTCTCCTGTTCTCTAATGAGAAAGGCAGAAAAAGTCTTGTAAGAGGGAAGCTGTATTTCAGAACCACAGCAATCAGAAGATCTCAGGATACATCTGCAGTGCAGAGTCTGCCAGCTCCAGGGGGGAAAAACCATGCAGCTGCTCATGCCTGCACTGTGCTGACACCGGGGCTGCAGTTGCCTCATTGGGCTCCAGGACTTCTGGCAGCACGGAAGGTGAGAACTTGTGGGAAGGTGGCAGAGGACTGCTGTCTCCCCTCCTCAAATGCTGTAACTGGGATTTCATAATAGCACGCATCCACCCTGCGGGATAGCCTGTGTTACTGCAAAACCCAAGCTATGGCTGCACTCCTCTTCTGGGCTGGAAGGCTAGGCTTCAAGGGTGGATGAAAAGCTTGTTTGTGGGGTAGTGATGAGATTTTAGATATATAATCCATGGAAATTTCTGTTGTGACTGCACCCACTAGAGGACTTTCAACTGAGCGTACCCAAATTATATGAGAAGCAAGGGTAAATTAATTTTGGCCACAATATCATAAGTTCGGTTGTATCTTGCAGTTTCTTTTCTTAGGTATCTCAGAAGATGAGCCAAAACCATTCGAATGCCTGTGGCAAGCTCTGTTAATCAAGGTCTCAGCAGGTCTTGGTACAACTAACTCCAGGAATTCCAGCATTGCTTTCAGAACATAACAAACTTTGTAGTGGCTTGTCTTCCCTCAGCACCCTCACTCTCCACCTCAGTGCCTCACAATCTTTATTGCAATTATCCTCATAGCATACCTTAGGTGGGCTAAATCTTGTTTTTACAGGCTTCTTTCTATTGACAGGTTGTAGGGAGAGCATACAGCAATTAGGCTCCATAGACACCCTAGTTAAATATCAAAAGTTTTCTGGGACAGGAGCCAGGTCTGAATGACCTAACAGAGCACACCGGAACTTCTGTGTTATGGACTTTAATTGACTGTCCCTAGGCTTCAATATTTTATGATCATCTCTGTCTTAGAGGTTTACCCAGAGAACTGGTGCTGTTCAAAAATACATGAATAAGGTATGCACTTTCCTTTGAAATCCAAACTTTAGACTACAAGGCAATATCTAGTAAGATTCAGGAAAACAAATTATTCCAAATATAGGTTAGGGGTTCTGCCCTTTGGTCAACTCAACAAGCCAGGCTTTGCATCCAGTAGCTGGCTTCATGTGCAAACCCCTTCCTCTTAATAAAAGCTCTGAAAAACTGAGCTCTACCCTCTATCAGTTCACATTTTTTGTACAGCATATCTTGTATTAGAGGCAAAGAACAGAGGTTATATGTTGTAACACAGCATCACAGTGCTCAATGTAGCTCTTGAAGGCAAAAAGGATCAGTAGTGTTCTCCATCATCCAGATTGATGTCAAATACTTATCTCCAAAGAAATCCTATAACGCCTTTGTACACAGCATGAAGAGGCAGATATTGACAGTATCCGTCTTTGACCAGCTAGAGAATCAAATACATGCTACAGAAAAGTGGGGATACATATCCAGATAAGAGGACACTAGAGTTGCTAGTCAAACAGACCATGGAGCAATTTGCCCTAGCAAAGTTTCTGGGCTGTTAGAGAGGACCCAGATAGATCCCAGTCCTTCCTAGTGTTCTCCACTGTATGACACACTGCTTCCAGGTCCCTTTTGCAGGGTGCAACACCTCTGGGACCAGTGAGTGTCCTCATTTGGTAGTGGCCAGTGAATATTGCTGCAGGAACCCAGGATGTAGGAAATTCAACACCACAAACTATTTCATCTCCCCTCTCTTCTTGTGCCAACTACTCGCTCCAAGGGTAAGAGAAAGGGCAGCCTCTGTGGAGATGCTCTGTTGTTAAAGCAGGTACAAGAGAGCATTGATAGCTCCCCAAGAGGTTATGACGTTCCGTTCACCTGGAGAAACTTGTTCGGTACATGTAACTCAACAATATTAATGGAGTTTCCATATTCAGGGGAGAAAGCAATACTGAATACCTTCTGGTCCACACAATATAGAATGCATTGTTCATTTTCTCCAAGTAGATCTCGCACACCATGTGGTAAATGATTATCTCACAGCCTGTGAAGTGGGAGATTCTTGCTGCAAGTTTTGATTACTGAGATTGCCAGCTTCTCAAAGATGACATCAAAACTTAGAAAAATCTAAATCATGCTGCCAGTTTGATCTAATTCTCTTAGGCAAAGCCTAGTAACTAAAAACAGCAAGCAGAGATAATAAACATTGTTTCTGCCTCTCTCTGTAAGAGTCCACCCAATCAATTACTCCTTGGTACATCGCTGTTTAAGAGTGAACATCACTTAATTAATATAGTAAGTGCAGCTACAAGGATATTTATGTATTCATAGAAAAATGTCATTTTTTTCTGAAAGTAGGGATGTAAAATACATTCATGTATTTATGTACGCCTCACATAAAAAGGGCTTAGCATACTAGTTGATGTTAATAGCAAGCTTCCACTGACTATATTGATGTATAACTTTTTGACACATATGCACAAGTCAGGTAATGTATTTGCATACTAAGCAGGGAGTTTGAGTTTAGCTTTTTGGGGCAGAAACTGCTTTTAGTTGTGTGTGATGCATAGCACAGGGAGGCTGACAGTGCTAATCGAAAGTTAACAGTCAGAAAGGATTTGTTCTTTGAAAGCTGAAATTTCCATGTAATCCTTTACGTCTAATCCAGCTTGAGCTAAGGAGTGAGAAAAGAATTGCAACTGCACTTTTGTGACCTCTTCAAAAGATTGTCAGTTGAGTTTCTGCACTTCCAGAGAGACGGACAGAGTTCTGGCCTGGTCAGGAGAATAAACAAGGGGAAAAAATATTGCACAAAAACGAACTGGGAAAAAAGTCTCATCGCATTTTTCTAAGTTGACATTTATTTTTGGGTGACTGCCAGATGCATGCCAATGCTTCTCTGCATATTGTTTGGGATTTGCTGGTTTCAGCACTAATATGAACAGCAATAGAAGCTTTCAGTGTGTTTGAAGATTAATTTCACATAATCGCAACAAAGCTGAAGTCAACAAGCTGAATTTAATTACTACCCTGACAGCTGGGAGGCAATTAATGCCCTTAAACTTTCCAGTGCTCTCTTGCTTGTATTTTTCCCCTTGCCTTATTCCTACTAATTAGAAACACGCTTCAGGGTAAAGCTGACCATGGTGTTAAATTACCACCTTGTCATCAGAACCATAGAAACTTCCCAGTTAGACATTAACTCTTTCACCAGAACAAGAATCAAGGCCATCTCTGAATGGTATGAGCTGCAGTGTACTGCTAACATGTCTCTGTCTTGCGGTATCAAGTTCCTCTGTATTCATCCTCTGCGGTGTATAACTAAAGGAATATCCCATACTGACAGTGGCAGGAATTTTTTATCACCTTCTAACCTGTGAGCTTTCTGTACTGGGTAATAAAATGTAAGACAATCTTTGAAAAAGGACATTAGTGTGCCAGCAATTTAGTTCAGAATTTAAAGAATCAACTCCTATGAAGCTTAATATACCCCCTCTTGCAGCTGAAAGAAGAGGGGTTGCATATCTCCAGGGAAAGTAAGCATTAAAAAAATCCCTGTTGTAATGGCAACATTAAGAGAGAGATTTGCACCACATGCAGCAGCAGGACCATTACACTTTACTCCAAAACTGGAACAAATCTACTGGTTCCGCAGAGCACAGTTTGGAATTTTGTCTACAGATAAAATGCCAGTATTTAAGGTTTGTTGTGAATCAGGCAAAAGATGAACTTCTCATAGGATCAGAGATTTTTGTGGGTGTTTTGGCATTTTCACTGTTCCAAAATTTAAATGTTCTCTTTTGCTTTACCGGACTGATGTAAACATCTGTTATTTCTCTCAATGTTAAACTGAATTTTCCTATTCCAGTGGCTTCCGCAATGTACTTAAACTTGTCTAATTGCTGATGAGCAAGGTATTGTGTTGCCAGCCACAGAGTTCATAACATACACATGGTACTGACTACTAGAGACAACAAGGAGGACTCAGAAACAACTCTACATACAAAATGACACAATATAATGTACAGTTTATCACTTTATTGAAGAGGTAACTTCAGCCAAATGAAGTATTTCGGATTGGTTTTCCTCTATGGAAAAATGACACCTCCCAGAACAGTCATATTTGTAAAATCCTTAGGTAGTGTAAAATATGTATGTTTAAGGGTTCAGATCAGAATACATTTGGCTGTTTTTGAAAACTACCTTCATTGTACCAAGAGGTCAGTCGAATACTGCTGGGATTGGAAACCTCTGTGGCTTCCTTCTCCGTTGAGTTCAGCGGAGAGCTAAGCCTTTCTACTGGCAAATTACAGCTATGTGCTCAGTCTTACTGCCGTCAGCAGAACAGAATCTGGAAAAGAAACTCTGCCCAATAGTTTTGCTTTATGTCTACATTTCAGCGAGTACCGGCAATTAATGATCTGTTGGCAAATTAACACTGCACATGGCAATTGACTGTGGTAATGAAGTTATAGAGTCTTCTTTATGGTTTATTAGTACAATAATAAACCACACTCAGCATGTAATAATGGCATACAGTTAAATTAAAGACTTGCTGATGCCTTATAAACCATTTTGAGAAAGATTCTTGTAACAATCAGTAATAGTCTTCTCTGTGAGCACAGGCAGGCTTTGCTCTGTATTCTGCAGATACAGTTCTGTCAATATATTTTTTCTATTGCTCTTGCATTACTAACAAAGCAGGTTGGATTGCAGAAAAACAAATTGACAGGAACATTTACTTCAAGTTGAACTAATTTTTAAGCACTTTGGGTGAAAAATAAGTCTTAGCTCCTTCAGACTGCATCTATTTCTTCTGTTATTAGCAAATATAACACTAGAGTTGTTCATCACTTTCCTCTTAGACAGAGCTACCAACTGAACTTGACAGTGTTTCTCAACACTTGGCAACTTGAATTGACTTTTTAAAAATGAAGGGAGACTAAATCTATCCTCCCAAGTCAGCAAGGTGAAACATCGTGACCCAAGTTTTACAATGAAATTCCCTCAAAATTTCTACTTTGTGTGTGTGACTAACATCCTCCCTGTTTAGAGACGAGGCCTTATTGCAGACTCTGTGCCTGCTCACTATTTGATCCTAAAAGTAGAGAGGCGTTCGCACTGAGCCAGAGCTCTGTGCCTGTGCACTGACTAAGCTGAAGCCACCCAGAGCAGCCTGGCACCAAAGTACTTTCAGATCCGCTTTAAAACCCCTACTGTAATGTAGGAGCATTATTTCTCTCCTTCTTCTTGCGGAATGGCAAGTACTTTGCTTTATTCAGTGTTGCAATATAGGATTCATGCTGTGAATGATCAGGATCTCAGAGGGGCCTGTAATGGCAACTGTATGCTGAATTTAACAACAGACAAAAATATCTGGAACTCTCCAGACTTCTCTCTGTAGGAAGCCAAAGCAATGCTTAGAGAAGCTTTTATTGTCCTCTTTCCAGAAAAGCTGCGTTTTTTTCCTCCAGCTCCCACTGCACCGTGCTGGCCACTCAAGGACATCCCAGACCTCCCAGCCGCTGGTGCCATTCAGCAAAGCCAAGCTGAAACCAATCTCCTGATCACCCTCAATCCGGTGGCTTTTTAGGTCAGTTGAGTTTTTCTTTTCTCTGCCTGACAGAACGAACATAGGAATGTAGGAGGAAAAGCAATCCTTTCCCTACCCTTTATCTGTCTTATCTACTTAAACTGAACACTCATTAGGCAATGGCTAAGTCTGGTGTGAGGTTTGGCTGTAGGCCTAGGTATTACCCATGCGTCTGATTCGAGATTTTTGCTTAGATGAAATGCTGAGATGATGCTGTAGTTAGTTTATACAATGCACTGCCCCAACCGGAGCAAAGAGTCCATAATAGAGGAGACCTCTCAAATCAGCATGTGAGATGTTTGCTTGCAGTTCAAGAAGATGCCATGCCACGCTCCTCAGCTGAACAAGAATAGTCTTCATTGTGCTGTTACAGGCATGCTCACAGGGACCCCACAGGGAAATCTGCGTCTTCCACCTGTGTTCATGAAAGCTGCGATTCCAAGATGAGAGGCGAACGGAATGAGTCCATCAGTAACCCCTGAAACTTTTAAATTTTACTCTTATAAAAAATAGATTACAGACAAGAACAAGCTGACTGCTGCCTAGCAGTCATCTGAGGAGGTGGCCAACCTATAAGAATATGTGATGACTTTGGGGTAATGTGCATAAAACGTCACTTTAGACAGCGCAAGGAGGCTCTGAGGAGCTCTCAGAACTCTCCACTGGCTGCAGTGGGACACTCGTCTCTCTAAACCAAGGCTAAGGATATGTCATTCTACTCCCAGCCCAGAATGATGTTTAGTGAATATTTTTATGCCTACATGGAGCTGTCAGGATCTAAAACTTCCTTTGTGATGGGCATCTATAAATCCTACATCACTTCCTGCTCACCAGCATTTGCAGATTCTCCACCAGGGCATAGTGGTTTGCAGTAGGTCCATTTTGTTGCCATCTCTCCCTTTGTTTTATCCCTCAGAAAAGCTTACTCAGCATTATGTAAGTTCTATGCCGCAGAAGGCATTTGTCTCTTTGTGAACACTTTTCTAATATTACCCTTTACGAATGCTCCCATTAAGGAGTTTAAAATCTTCTTGAGGTCTCCAGGCTAACACAGTCTTAAGACTGACAGTGTTTTCTAGCCACCTCTAACACTGTCATTTCTTTGAATTGCCAAATTCCCCTCTCACCCCTGTTCTTACAGGCACTACAAAGAGTTTCTGAAGCAATTTAAAGAATACCTGACAGATTCTGCTGGAGCTGAATATCTTCACAGTGGAATGGAGAAGTCAGCAGGGAAATGGAGAGCATGCAGCTGCATCCTGCTGTCGCAAGGCAGTCTGGTTTAATTTTCATTCAGCTGCTCCTAGCTGGTCACCTCCATGCTCAGCTTCAAATTCTAATCCAGCACCCCTCATTAATTAATGAGCTTTGCCCAGTTGGAATCTGCTTACTGGGGGTATGCGTGCCTGAGATGAGCAGCTTCTCTAGAAGTCTAATATCCTCAGCAGGAGATGGTCAGTAAACACAAATGCGTGCATATGCACTAATTAATATGTAATAAATACACTTAATAATGCCAGTGTTTAAAAATTGGCTCATAAATGCTGACTGGACTCAGGGAGCTGCAACGATTCTTAATGAGCAATTATGAGTGATGACTTCCTTCTTCTTCAGTGCTTCGGAAAATGTCTATCTAGTGAGAGTGTGAAATAAAGACTTGCAGGAACAAACGGAGCAGCTCAAACTGTGGCTCCTTTCCACCAGCCACCCTATGAAGGGAATGATTTCCTGTGGTAACCAACTTCACCAGCGCTTTCTGTGGCTTGTCCTTGCCCTGGTCCCACTGACATTAACGGGACAATATTTCAGAGGCCAGTTAGTCACCACTAGGTAGCAACATCCTTCCTTCTTTTGCAGTATGGGAAGAATTTCAGCTGCATTATATTATGCTTCAAATCATATTCTCACTGTCCTAAGACATAGTCCAAGTTTTTTCACTCTGTTGCTGAACAAACCACTGTCACACTTTCTCTGACCTTTGTAAGGAGGCTACTGATAATATTCTCTGTTCATTTCAGAAGAACCCAAACACTCATATAAAAATAACCCAGAAGGCACCTGTTCCCTCTTACTCTTAGAGCAGAGCCCTTGAGGTGTTCAGCGACATCGAACTGGTGAGCTTTGCAATGTCTGCTCAGAAGAGCGAATGCAGACTGTGGATGGATTAGAGGATCTCTTGAGATCCTTTTAAGTATGAATATATGGGGCCATGGCCAGAGCAGATCTGAGTATCTGGAGGGTGTGAGTTTAGCAGGCGTTTAGGGTCAGGAATGCAGAGTGCATGTGTTTGTAACACTCTGCTTTGGAGATTATCTGTAAGGATTAAGTCTGGAACTTCCAGACTTGAAAGCATGTCTCTTTTATTGTAGAAAACCAGACATTCATAACTTCCATTCCTGTTTGAAGGCAGAAGGTAACCAGCCTTGCTTTCTTAACACAAGTTGTACAGTGGACTGGAGACAGCTCAAATTTGATTGCAGAGCTACCCTTACATTTTAGATGAAGTTATCTGAGAAGCCACTAAGGTTTTCAGACAATTGACTGCCATGCTTAAAATACAGTGACAGATGCTCAGTGCTGAGATCTATCCCTACTAACGAGATGGAATGAAAAATAAGTATTTGGATGTTAGAAGGTTAACGTTAGCAGCATCAGCCCCTCTGAGAGATCCCAAATCTCAGACTGCAACTGCCTATCATTTTGTAAACTTTGAACTGAAGCAACTTGGATAATAAGTTAAAACACTGACTTACTTTCACTGATTGTGAGCCAATAAATTTGCCCCCTGCTACCTCTGGACAATTTCATCTTTATTGTTCTCTTCTCTCTCAAACTGCTCAGACACTGCAGAAAAAGAGTGAACACAGGTCATGGTGTGTTTGGGGATTACCTTTAGGTTCAGACTAATTTGAAGTCTGGTCACACTATTTCTGAAAAACTAACACATGATTATACTTCATTAGTGTTTTTGCAGACTGCAATAATTTTTCTGAAAAGATAATTGAACTAGACAGGACTCTTCCTGAAACTTTACTATAGAGTTAGTTGTGGATTTACATCTTCGTTTACCAATGAATGATTTGGCTGTCAAATGAAACCTCATCAGCGATATGTTATGTTATGTTTTGTTATTTTTTAGCTCCATTGGAATGTGTGTTTCCACTCTTCTGGTAGCAGTGTGATCAAACGACAAAAAACAATATATCCTTAACAGTGTTAGGTTCTGGTGTTCTGTCTAACTAAGACTAGTTGTTCACTGTCTCACCCCAGAAGCCAGACTATGTAAGGGTGGTGAGCTCTAGTGCAGAACAGACTCAGACTGAAGTACCACAGAGATCTTTCTGGGAGCAGTGCAGGACTCAACTACAATCAGGAGAAAGGTGTACGAAGAACTTTAATCTTGGATTCTGCTCCAGTTGTATTAGCAACAAGGGGCAAAATCCAACTGCAGGAGGAGTTTTGATATGCCTTGGCTCTCTTTGCCAAGAGAACTGCTCCTTTCTGTTGCTGGCCAGGGGCTATGGTGTAGATGAGAAGTGACTGAGATGACAGTCACATGGATAAATTTGCTCTTCCCTAGTACAGTTAACACCAGCTGTCCAGGAAAGCTTTTCTGTTAGAGGAAGAGCAGCAGTAGGCATTATCCCTAGCGAAATCCAGAAAGTAGAACTACCTCCCATGGCTCCTTATGTTTTCATCACAATCAAACTCTTCCGAATCTTTTTGCAGAAGGGCATGAAACCACACGTTTTCTTCTATCCAGCTTAATTCACTGTAGCAACTGCTGTTTAAATGGATACAAATCAATCAAATGCATGCTGTGTGCAAGAGACCAAATATCCATTTCTGCTGGCTACAAAGGAAATATTTGGAAGGACACTTTCAGTTGATCTAACACCTCTTTTCTTATTTCCCTGAAGTCCACTTCTCTTGTCTGACCATAACAGAAACAAAGATTGTGAACATACAGTGTCAAAGGCTGGGCTCCAAACATCAGCTGCATCTTCATCAAAAAGGCATGGCCAAGTAATCTGACCTCTCTGAGGGGCCCAACAATCAGTCCAGCCACAAAGACATTTAGACTTTGGTAATGGTGCAAAGAGACTTTTTCTTCCAGGAAGATGTTTTCCCACCTCTTGATACCAGTCAGAAGTCACTGACCAGGTCAACTACTTGCAGTCTGACAGCAAATCTTCATAGGCTTGGACTTTCATACGGTTTCATCTCAGAAGCATTTCATAGGCTTATTTTGCAGTAAGAAAGATTCAGGTATGTACTAGTAAGGTGGTGCTAGTCTGTTCCTAGACAACTTTTAAAGGAGAAAGAACAAATTATCAGCTTGGAAGCCACTTCTCATCTCCAACCAGTTGAGACTCCAATAATGGCAGCTAGGCTTAGCTCAGACTGCAAATGGGTTCTTGATTAACATATCCAGTGAGAGCGTTACTATTCAGGTTACTGATGGTGATAAAGTAGGTCATTAACAATGAGCCAGGACAAAGCAAGTGATTTTAATAGTTGAAATGTTATCCTCTCTAAAGAAGTCATAATAATAATGCAATATTATTGAGCCTTTCTAGTCTGAGGGCATCTGTCATCTGCTGAAAACTGATAGGGCAGAGTACATTTGAATTTCTTCTGCAGGAAAGAAATGATAAAGCTTTATCGCTGCTCTCTTTTTTCCTCTTTGCTGAGTGAACATGCCAATAACTGCATTTTGGCCCTTTTCTTCTTATGTTACTATTTTTTTTTAACCTTGCTATGCATGGGAACTCGTTGCTACACAAGACAATACTGATCTGTTACTACGGATTTACTGGCTAGGTTGACACAAACGTAGGGTGACCGCAATAGCACACAGATATTCTCATAGCAGAAGTAATGAAAGAAGTAGTCTTAGTAAAGGTAAATCTTCTTATTCACGCTTTGTTCTTCCTATTCATTTGCCTGTGAGAAATCTACACCAGAAAGTCCTATTCTCAATGTGTCTGAAGGTGTTAAGTGTTCCTACTGACAACCACTCACAGATGAATGGTCCACAATGAAAGCGCCAGAAGCACCTCTCTTCCTTTCCAAGAGTGCAGAAAACATGCAGCTTCCATAGATTTCAGTAGGATCACTGAATATTCAGCATGTCAGAAACAGCACAGAAAACATTGGCAAATAGTACTTATGCATATGGGTAACCTAATAGCATCTGAGCTGGCACAACAGTTGTTCATAATGCTGAGAACTGAAATGACATTGCACAATTTGATACCCATGCTCTGAAGCACAGCAGCACTGACTTTAATACAGTGCTCAGATACACACAGGGTTTGGATGACTCACGAGACTGAACACACATGATCTCCAGGTCATTTGATTTAGGTCTCTATGACTCCTGAATCTGGTAGCAACATAAAATGTAGCTCTAACTCTCCCACGCATGTTTGTTTAGAAGGGACAACCTGCCTATCAAGCTTTATGCCTACCTAATGTATATTCATTAATGATTTTTTTAACATGATATCATCTCTTACTTTGCAGACACAGACCTGCAGTAGTAGAAACATGAGTGAACTATTCATGTGAGAACACATTTGAAATGTTGATTTGGGCTGCACCCAGCAAATGTTGCCTGGATTTTTAGAAAGGAAAGGGCTAGTTAATGTTAATGTATACAAATACTTACCCAGCCATCTAATTTGATCTGCTTTAGAACTTAACTCAACCTCCATCATCAGACTGTGACTTCAGTTTAATCAGCTCCTACTTCTTAATGACTGGGATGATTAACATACAAGCAGAGGATTTGATGTGCAGTTTGTCTGGTGTTAGTGGAGGACAAGACCTAGTAGGATTTCTCCTCTCTACTTTTCTCCCTTTACCAAAATGTGAGGTTTCTCATATGCTAAGCATAACCCCCAACCCATTATCAATTAGCTTGCTATCAGTAAGTAATTATGGGATTATTGTAACTACTACTACTACTACTACCCTACAGGAACAGATCAATCCCAGAAAATGATCAGACGTGATTATAAAATATGTGTATGCTCCCCCCTCCAAGATAACAATTGAAGCACCCCCATTAGTTCTTCTTATTGACATACTCATGTCTATGACAGTCAGGTGCCTCAGAGTGTTAGGATCTGAACAAATTCAGCTATCTCTTCTGCAGGTATCTACTTTTCTCTGAACAGCTACAGCATAGGAAAGTACTGGTTAGTAAAACATCAGCATGCTTGCAGGAGTTACTGCGTGTTACTGCACACAATTGCTCAGTAATCACCAGCATAATTATGATTATGTGCAGTGGGTGACACAGAGTGACTCTTCCAAGTCACCAGTGTATACTCAGGATAGGGGTAGATGGATGGGCAGAAGATACTCAAGAAAAATGAACTGATGTACCAGATGTAGAAGACTAAGTCCAGTCTGCTATATTTGTGGAGTCTAAGAGTTGTGGAGTAGATGACTGAATCCCACTGACTACAGAGTGAGAGCATAAATAGTGTCTGGACAAACAAGCTCCCAGCTCAGGAACCAATCATCGAATTGTGTTCTTTAAAGATGACTCATATTTAATGTAACATTCTGAAACCATCTTGGTTTTGGAAGATCATATCCAGAGAGGTGTGAAGTCCTACAAACTGCCCCTCATGTCAACAGAAGTTACAAGTGATGAGCAGGTGTTCAGCACTTCTCAGCTTTATGTCTAATCTTACTATAAACTCAATTATTAATAACTCTGTTTTCCAAAGAAATGCCCATACCACCTCCTACTCATGTCCTCTAAATGTAAATTGGAGCTGGTCTTGTGTCAGCTAATAACTGAGGTGCTTGCAAGACCTCACACTCCCTAAGCCAAACCATACCTTTCAAAACCTTCTGTGCCTTCTAATCTGGAAAAAAAAAATAAAAATTGCCGGATAGTGTTACAAGTCTTATTGTTGAGTTCCTCATATGTCCCGCTCTGTCACTTCTGCTACCATAATGCCATGAATTCAGTCCCTGCCAAAAAGAGGGACCTGGCAGATGTGACTTCTAGTGGCCTGAAGAACTGAAACTTGCTCTGTATTAACGGCAGGCATGAAAATCAGAGTCGCTGTTTCTCCTGTTCTCATGCAGATTCAAGACCTTTCATGTCCCCTAACAGTGATCCTGAAACTCTCTAACTCAGAATCTCTGGCGCTTATCTTGAACTGAATGTTTTTTTTGAGGGATATCCTTGATTATTGTTCGGCTTTGCTTGTACCAGTAATGCCACATCCTTCATTGCTGTCATGAAACCAAGTGGGGTTCTTGTGATCTTTGTATGTCTCCTGTGACCCTACCATGTCATAGGACAGCTTTAAGTATGATTTCTAGGCTTGGTTAAAACAAATACTTTAAAACAAAGGCTCTTTATAAACCCTTTTTCCATCAGGTAATATCTAAATAATACGCTGTTTCCAAAGCCTGGAGGCAGCTGTTTGCATCTGAAGAAATGCTCTCAAAATGAATTTGACAGCTGCTATTCCTGTGGAAGAAATCACTCATGCAAAGTTATTCCTGCTCATGGATGCTTATCTTCCAAGAGCTGGGCAGAATCCACTTTGGACTGAGATCACCTTTCCTGCCAGGCTTGTGCCAATGCCTCTCCCACATGCCAATCTTTTTGGAACTGCTCTTACACTCCTTAAACTGAAAAGCATATTTTAGAGCTGTGTTATTGTTACTCCTCATTTCCCCCTCCTACACAGCATGAAATCCTAACACACAATCAAGCGACTAACCCCAGGACCACTATTTTTAATGTTCTCCTAATGCCTATCATTAGGAAGCGTAAATGCCAGAGACTTGTCTGGGTGCCTTGTAAAATAAGTATATCCAGCTTTGGGGACAAATTATACCAGCTGTCCAAAAGCAGAAGAGGCTGCTCAGCAGGCACACACAGAGGGAAACTTTGGCCAAAACCAGCACGATGTTCTGTGCTACCTGAAATGCCCATGCAGCACAGCGCTTTTATCCTACAGCAGTATTGAAAAACCTCCCATGCAGTGAACTGCTTAATATTTCATTTATCTGTTGCGTCTTGCCAGGGTACAGGACCGAGTTAACTCTCCAAGATTTTCAATACAGGAGGTTAATACAAACCCAGCACATTTCTTCCAAGCCCTATTGTACTCAACAACTAGAAATAACAGCTTGTCTGCTTCCTGTACAGTAGCAGCAAAGAAATAGTGGGCCTTTAGAAAGACAACCTGAATGCAAGACAGTCACCTTCCTTATAGCTCCTGCTGGCTCTCGTCTCCAATTATAAAGGAATAATTCACTATCCAAGCTATTTCTACAGCATTTCAAACTGGGCACTGAAGTATCAAAAGTTATTGTTAGCCTGCCATGCTCCCAAGAAGGGAAATAAGGAGGAGATAATAGAAAGACAGAAATGACCCAGATCAGTGAGATATTCTTTATGGTTTATCACAAAGTATTTTCCCAAGAGACCTTCATGTCATTCCTCATGCACACACACGCACAACCCAGAAAGGTAACGAGGGAGGGAAAGCCACAGTTTGCATCAGTACGGACACTGGTTTCCTTCAGGACATTTATTCCCATAAAAATACATTCCCTTTCTACCTCAGTGTGCATGGCCACACTTTCTCCTCTAGATGACACTGTGTCTGCTTGGAATCCGGAGCTGGAATACCAGAAGGCCTTCAGCACTGGCAAAGTCATGTGGAAGAAAATTGCACCAGCACCTGTACACACTATTCTTGTCTCCAATGATTTCTGCACAGTTCAGAGTTGCTTGCTTAAGGACTCAGAGCCACTGAATCTCAATATCTGAGCAGCAGCTAATATATTTCTGCAATTCAAGGTGTGAGCAAAGATGCAGAAACGGTTCACGTATGTATATGTCTATGTATATACAGTTACCTCTTGGTTTGTCTGTCTGTGTTTAAAAATATCAAGAAGCCAAAAGCTGCAAAGCAATCTGTAGCCCAGGGCAAATCTATTTACTACCGGGTAAAATTCCATGCAGGAGTGGACTAACAGTACTGACAAGCTAGAAGAGTAAAATAGGCAGGATCTGAACACTGCAAAGAGTTTGATAACTAGATTTTCAGCTGACTGCATGCACTCTCTGGATCCCTCTCGGGGAGAGAAAATTCAGCGGAGAAGAATTTTTTGGAAGTCAGGCTTGCATCTGAACTCCCCTGCAATGCCTCTGATTTCCCCAAGGTTACTCCCTATTTACTGGGAATTAATTGGGGTCAGATTCAGACTCAAGACAGTTCAAATGCATAAATAGTACAAACAGATTAATTAGCAAGAAAGCAGGAAATAAATGCAGATGGCTCTAAGGGAATTAACAGAAATGCCACTGCTTTTAGTTTGAGCTTCAAAAGTTGACAGCAGGACTCAGAAGCTCATAATGCTTTCCTGACAGACTAAATTTCCTTCCTGTTTCACCAGCTAATGTTACACACTCCTCTGGGTGCGATGGCTTCAAAGGATCAGACCAAAATCTGGATGTAAAACACCTAATAAAAACACAGCAAGGTTTGGGGGTATTTTCCTGCTGGCATCAGTGCACCATTAGTCATCCGTTGATTAGGAATATCTTGCGAACAAGACAGAGCACAGGGCTAGCACAGATGGGGAGGAGGTAGTGGACACGCAAGTCTGAGCTTCAAGGGCAGGAAGAGTTACCTGTCTTCAGAAATCTGGAAAGAGACTGCACCAGGAGTGGGATGGAGAAGGTGAACTGTGAAGAAGGTTCCTTGATGACTCATCACCCTCCGAAAAAAGAAAGAGACACCTTAAAATTGATTCCTCCCTTCCTTGTTTGTCTGGAAGATGCAAGAGTGAGATTTCTTAGCTTGCTCTGAACATGGGCTGCCAGTTTCACGTTGCAGTGTCAGAAGGCCGATACCAGCCCAGGTGTCTACAAATTGAATCACAATTTTGCTCTGTGTAATGAATAAACAAACCTTCCTCTGTGAGATTGAATTAATTTGGATTTATTTGCCTAGGTATAGACACTGCAGATGTTTTAATTTAGGCAGTTTGCACTGTCAAAGTGGCTGGGCTGTCTTCGCCTTCAATTTCTGTCCATGCAGGCAGAATTTAGAGTGGCTATTGCAGGATTTTTGACTATGGCAGGGACAAATCCAGCTGAATATCATCAGAGGAAAAGAAGTTAAGTGAAGTTTAACAAAGGTGCATGGAGTGGTTGCCATAGCAAAAGTGATGGAAGCCTCTTTGCTTTAGCTGTTGAGACTAGGGCTGACAAGTGCATGTGATACTATACTCTCAGGAGCATTTCCACAGCTGGGATGAGCGTTTCCTCTAATTTCCACTTTCCTGATCAAGAAATGGATTGAGAGAGAAAGGGACAATTGAGGAAGAAAACCTCCCACTTCTGAAAAGAGACACCAACTTTGCAGAGCTCAGGGGAAAAGGAAGAGGCTGCAGATTCAAGCGGGAGAAGTTGAAAGACGTCTCCCTCCAACTGAGACCTAAGTGCACTGATTCAGTGAAATACCCTTTATTTTAGCCTCAGAGTCCCATTGCTTGCCAATGGATGTGTTGACCCAACCTCGCTGTGGATCTGTCTTTAGTTTCTTGCCTCAGTGAGGACTCAGATCCCAGAAGCGAACATGATTGATAGTTTACAATTAGCTGAATGCCAAGTTTGGCCCATGAGGTCTAATTCCATTCTGATGTGCTGCTTCTAGCTTTAACTGATAACTCCAGGGAGGGCTTTGGTCCCACATTTGCTTTTGTCCCATGGAGGAAAAAAGAGAACATTGAGGAAAAAACGTTTACTTCCTTCCTTTTCAATGTTCAATTTTTATGTTCCTTCACTTCCTCAAGGTTTTTGTTTTCTCAGATCACACTCTATCAAAGGCTCTAGTTTGTGGGTGACTAATAGGTTGTTCTGTGTCCTCTCATCACTCACCCCCACAAATGCTCCTGCCATACCATCCTCATGACGGTGGGTGGGTGTGCTGGAGCTTCCACAGATCACTGATAATTGGAAAAATACCAAAGTTGTGTCCTTGCCTGGGTCAGTCCCTGTTAATGGAGTGCTAGAAGCTTGGGGAGAGCAGGCTGCAGGTGATGCAGAGGGAAAAAGAAGGGATTTTTAAGTCACAGAGTACCCATTACAGGTACACAATACTTTTGCAAATCATTTAAGCTTCATTTTACAAATTAATATTAATTCTATGTGTTCCTTCTGTTTCTAATAAATATTGTGGAATGTTGCTGTCCTGGGAGAGCTTTCCAGTAAACAAACAGGCTACTTCCACCTTCTCTTGCTAAAGCTGGTTTTCAAGGCTAGCACATTGTGGGCTCCCACTGGTGTTCCCAATACAGAAACTCCACTAAATAATATATTTTGGGGGCAAATAAGCTACAAGACTGTCTGGAGACAGAAGTCTTGTAAACCCCTCTCCTTACAGGGCACACATCTAGCTTCCATCAGCCCTTGCCTCTTAGCAACCTATCATTCACTGTATAATCAATTTTAGCCTTTTAAATCTGCATCTGAGCTCCCATTCTGTTTCAGCTCATCTCAGTAGAAAACCAGAAACCAAGAGACGGGGTTGAGTTTTCTTCTTTCAAAGTCTTTCCTTACCCTCCACTGATTTCTCTCTTGCCATTTTAATTCTGTTACTACAGCAACCTTGTATTTCTTGCTTTGGCAAAGTTGACATGTTAGCATGGGGACACACAAGGCCTCTCTAATCAGCACTTATGTGGTCTAAAGCATTTAGCTCATCTGCTCAGAAGACTTATTAAAATGTTCGACCCATCTGCTGTGGGAGGCTCAAGTGAAACTAGAGCCAACATTTTCCCACTTGGTTTCCTGTCATGCAGCCTGACCAAAGCCTCCCATTTCAGCAACACACAGCAATGGTGTGTCTCTGCCATAAGGTACAACACTTGCTTGTATGTGGTCTTTTGACACCCTTAAAAGGATGTCAGCTCAGTCTTCTGCAGCGACTGTTGGATAAAATGCTGTGCTGACATTTGCCTTTCAGAGTGCTAAATGCTAGAAAAATCATTTGACTGCAGCACAAGAAATTCAGAGCAACATCTTTCAGAACACTCAGAGAGAGACATTTGTGGCAGCAGGATTCCAGAGAGCTGGCAAAATGGATGTGACCAGCCGTGAGGGGGTCCTTCAAAGGAACTATGCAACCTGGTGGCAAGCTAGCATCCCCTTTTCCTACTTTTTAGCATCTAATTGTCTGGAGAGCTGTGCAACTTGCTCTGTTCAGTTTTGATTTACTCTGTCTCTCTTGTCTCCCCCAGAGGAAATATCACAATTTCCTTCAGTTCCGTCTCATCATCTGATACTGTTCAGTCTGCCTATAGGTGATCTGTGTGATGTTGCCTCAGTCTACGTCTTTCCTGAGGGAGTTGGATGAAGTGGCGATTTTGTAAGATGTATAGCTGCCATCATCTGACTAGTTATAGCCATGTCTGTATCTGTAAGAAGCCATATCTGTATCTATAACTGTTCATTCACTAAAGTATTCCTCTCCAGTTTGCTATGAGTGTTAGACTAACAGCAAAATGTGAAGTTTTCCATTATCTTCACTCAGCAGTTCTGCAATCCCTCCTCGTCGTGCCTACGGACTATGTTAGGAAGCAGAAGGTAGTTTGATGCTTATGTGCCCTACAACTTCACTGCAACACAGATGCCCTTGAAGCGAATGGCAGCAAGACGGAAACAGCACACGGGCTGTGGAGAGAAGCTACAGAGTGAAAATTTGGCCAGTGGAAGATGGATGAGTACAATCTGCAAAGGTAACTGCAGTGTCAGGGTGAACAGCAAACAAGAATACCTTCAGCCAACTGGCTGGGTAATCTGTAAATCGACTAAGGCATCTCCGAGAGAAGGTTTAATCACACAAAGCCTGCTTGCTCATCTCAACTAATGTAGCTGATGGGTGTTTGTAGTCAAATCCCCTTCACAATGATCCCATTTAGAAACTAAGTTGCATGGAGGGAAACCTGCTAAACAGTCAGTTCTTCTCCCCGTTGCTGCTAGAATTTACTTTTTTAAGTGGCTCTATGGATTACTGAGGTATTAAGGAAAATGCTGTGACATTGAAGTGTATTTCCTCTGCAAGAGGATGTCATTGGATAGTTGCCCTCTGTGGAGATCATGGCAAGGAGTCTGTGATTTTTGTGCAGGGCTTTTTTTTTTGTGTGTGTGTTTGATGCTGTTTTGCTTTAGTTTTTTAATGAGGAAAGAAATAAATCCACTGTCACTGTCTATACTAGGGACTTTAAAAGTGCTTGAAAGCATTAGGAACACCTTTAAAATGCAGATCTCATACTAGAGATAAAGCATCTATCCAGAGAAGAGATGCTTTGATGCATTAGATGTATTTGTTTGTTTGTTTTAGAGGGGAGAAAAGAATGGTATGTTTTACTGATACAGCTATTAACCATCAAGATTGCCCAAAGGCATCAGCAGGTTCATTTAAAATGTAAATGAGCTTTTCCAGCATTCAGTTGTTCAGATGCTACAGGCTGCTATTATGTGAAATTGGATGGGGCCTTCACATGGCACAGCTGAACAGTTAGCCTGGCCTCCCCGTGCCACCCAGTTAGGACCAATGTGAACGGCCACTCCTGTGGGCCTGAGAGCTTCTCTCCAGATTAGGAGAGTTGCTTTATTATAGAAGACAGTGACAATTAACTGAGTCCCTGTGCTGCTACCGAATGGTCTCCTTGGGAAATACCACTTAGCATTGCAAACAGCAAGTGGGTATTTATTCATGGCCTTCCTATACCCTTTTGGGAAAGACTATTCTCTTGAATTAATGTTTGGAGGCTATCAGCAGAAAACAAGCACAAACTGCAAAATGCAGTTGGACTGACGACGCCTTTCTCTTTCAAATACTTAAGCACTGCACGCCTTGAACCTACATGGCATTGCACTCACCAGTGAGATCCCTTCCCAACCAGCACCCTGGCAGATCACTTGGAGTAACAGCTGAAGGAACACTTTTGCCTTGGAGTGGTGCTGCATCAGAGATGTTGAAGATTTGGATTGTCACTTTTCGAAGTTCTGCAATGTTTCTTCTCCATAAAAGAAGGCTTGGGAGGCATGTCGCCCGCTGAACAGGCAAGTTGTGCTGTGGTGGATCATCCTGATCTCCCAGAGAAGGCTAGTTAAAACCTAAGAATTCTATTGTGCAAAGGATGTCAGAGTTTTGCCATTCAGATTTGTTTTGATGTGGAACAAAACACATACCATTACTGCTGATTTGGAGCTGGGTGGTGGCAGAACCACTGACGTGAGCAAAGGTTCCGCTGCAGCAACAGAGTGGCCAAGCTGGTTTGTGGCCTTAAATGCTTATGTTAATGACTTTTGCTATAGGATCCTGTCTGGTAAGTCCTGATCAGATTTGCCTTGAAAATCCCACTTGCTTACCAAACCAATGTGTGAGAACATACCTTTGTGAGTTAAGAACAATGGTGTCTTTTTCATGATGATGATGATGATGGAGTATTGCAAATGTCACTAGACTGGACAATGTTTGTCAGAGCTTCATAGAGCTTAACTGTACATGACTGTTCATGTACACACATACCTGGGATCCATAACCTAAACCCATGGATGTCTTCAGTATAGAAACATTGACTGCATATCAACTTTCTTTTACAGTGTTAAATAACACTAACCTTTTCCAGTTCCTTTTTTTGTGTATGTGAAATCTGCTGCATTTTTCAAAATGTGTTGAAACTACTTAAGATGAATTATCCTGCTGAAGAGAAAAAGGGTTTCTTATCTAGAAACAAGTTTCCCAACTGCACTGATTTTTGTAGAAGTAGGGTTAATAAATCAAAGAAAGCAAAAACACTGAAGAAGATCTTAATTTCTGCTTCTATATCAGTCCTTCCACTACTTCTGCATATTACAGCTTGCATTCCAGCCTCCGGATAGGACTTGCATACCCCTATTAAACATAATCAAGCACTTGGAGAACTTATTTCCATGTATCTAAAATGGAACCATGATTTGCATGTAATTAAAACAAAAAAGAAAGAGAACTAACATGAATCTTTACCATTGGTTTTGAACATGCCGAATCCGAAAGGAACTCACCATGCTTTTTTAAAAACACTGCCAGTTATCCCAAATGATCCAATAATTTTTTCATTTAAAATTTATAACTACATTAAAAAAGAAAAATGCTCTTGGGAGACATTCAAAACTTCAAAAAGAAAACATCATGATGGGTAAGAAAAATTAATTTCTCTTTTAGTGAAGGATTTTAGGGGAGAGAGAATGGCATTTGTTTTTGTGATTTAAAAAGATCTTGAGGTAAGCTATGTGCATTGTCATTTGCAAGCTCTGCTCCTTACAGTATAGAAAGCTGTCTGGGATGAAGTAATTTTGGCGGTCCATAGTGTGCTGTGAAAGGTTACTGGGGCTCCACCATCACCCATGCAACGATATAATGATTTAGTATTGTCAAAGCCTTCTACACAAGGGATAGTACATTCTAAGCTTCAGCATTCAATACAGACACACTGTGCTCATTTAAAACAAAATAAATGTGTGATGTTGTGACTGTCTGAAACAGCTGATCTTATCTTATAACATCGGCCTTGGGATTGCAAAACCATCCCTGGCAATGCTTTATGTCTCTGCTTTGCTGAATAGTGGAATAAAAAAAGAAGAAAGTTTGTAGGAGTGAGGCTTATGGCTAAAGAACAGGGAGGATGAGAGTTACACGCTTGTAAAAAAAATGTGTCTGCCACAGCAGGGCATAATGTGCTGAATTACACTTGAAATCCACGCAGAACTTCTGCTACTCCACATTTCTATTATGAGCTGAGTTCTCCTTGAATTTCTTACCCTGAATTTTGTACCAATGCTAGGTAGGCGTCTAGACAGTACATCTCTTTATGCTGATGGGCTTGTTGAAAATTGCCTTCCTCTAACTTGTTTTTCTATGATTAAGCTAGAGAAGAAGATGTTATGGGGCATCCTGGAGTACATGATGCACACAGGACATCCCAACAATAGAGTGGTTAACCTTGGTCCAGTGTGGAGACACCTTACAGCCTGTCTGGTGGCGATTTCCTGCTAGCAGGGAACTGAAAGGAAAATCTACACCAATGTGTCCACACCATCTTCTACCTTTTCCACTGTAGGATGTTATACTGGTCCAAGCAAGGAAGATTCTTTTATTTCAAGAGGCATTGAAGGCACCATTGGTTGGGGTATCTTTGCTTGACTCTGGACAAATGTATTTTTTTCACTGCTTTTCATGGGGGAGGCCAAACTCCTCACATATAAGGAACTGTATGGATATAACACCTAGCAGCAAGTTCTGTGCATCCTTGCCTTTTGCATAACCTTCCCGACTTCTGCGAGATCTCAGGGGATGTAAACCAGCCTCCTCCATCCTGTCACTGCCGCTTCTGCCTCTCTCTCTTACCTGCACACCCAAAGAAGTTGTAAACTTCTGTTTACTTCTCTGTAAACTTCTCTGGGAAAGGGAGGAACTACCTGCACAGAGCAGAGAGAGGCTGGGAGGTACAGCTGTCTGGTACTCCTGTGAAATAAAAGCTGCAACACTCCTGGCTGCTTTATGCCAGGATATCTTTCAGTACATTCTCCTCACGGCAAGGCTGACATTTGATTTTATTAACAAAACAGAGAAACTAGTACAGCATTAACAGCGGCAGAAATTAGATTACTAGAGCAAATATGCTTTGGTGATAGGAGCACAGGTCTGGAACACCGGGAACTGGGCTCTGCTTTGTTGTATGGACTGGAATGGATTATTCCTCTTCATCTCTGTTTTCTAGCTTATATTGTCAAGAGTGTTAACAGCTTATTAGAAAAGGGTGCTCTGATATTTATACGTTAGATTTAGGAAAAGGCACTGAGATATCTTGAGATAAGTAAGGCAGAGACAGAGCGCTAATGACATACAGGATCAAATTCTGTTCCTATTTCTCTACAGTAAGTGGATACTTATAAAACTTCAATTATGGCCCTGTATTTTATACTTGCACAAACTTCAGGAGGAGCACGTACAGGAATGCGGGGTAGGTGAACTGCTGGCTGGCTTCGGCGTGCGGCTGGGGAGCGTCAGCCCTTGCCGGGAAATCACCAGATGGCGCCGGCAGAAATAATGGCCAAATGTTCCTTTTTTTAGGCAATTAAAGCTGGAAAAAGGTTTATTTGTGAAACTGTGACTCAGTTCCTTCAGTAAGAAGTATTTGCATCAGCCAGAATTTGTTCAGTGGCTGAACAGAATAATTCCTCTAATAATTCGCTAGTATTCAGAGCTCACATGCACACCAGCCAAAGGAAAAAAATAGGTGTTGTGCAATAAATCACTCGCATTAGGCAGTCAGCTTTTACTGTTCCTGTTAGCTTCGTCTCAGTTTTAATCAATATTTGCCAGGATTTGTTAGGCGATATGGACAAATCCTGAAGCCCGTACTCAATTCCTATCAAAGCACGATGGTTATTAAAGAGAATGAGAAGTTTGCTTGAGTGAGAACCATGTAATAAACAGAAGATTTTGAGATCTGAATTTATCACACTTCTTCACTGCTCTACAATCAGATTGGCTTCCCCTTGCAACCCTTCATGAGAGAAGTTTGCTCATTTTGGAAGCTGGAGAAGTTCATTTTCAAGTAGGTTAAGCCAAAAGGTGCCAAAAATGCATTTTTCTCCTAGTCTATTATTGTATCTTACACTGTAAGTGAGAAGTAGCTTCACCAAGGAATTGATTTCTTGCAAAAGAAACTGAAAGCCATGGCTGGAATACGATTTTCATAACAGATGCAGCCCTTCAGCAGGGATTCTCAGTCTCTTTCACTGCAGGATAGAAGCAGGTCTTGAGTTCAATCCTTCTATTTAAATATTTCATTAAGGACATGTACGTTTTCTACTCTCCTCTTAGGGCTCCCTCCAACTTTCAATTTCTAACTTACCCAAAATCCAACTTGTTTTATTTTTTATTGAGCTCAGCTATTGTTTTCCATTTCACCTATCATCTGCTAGAGACTCACAATTCTGTAAACCCTGATAACTGATCTGAAGGTTATTTCAGATTCTAGCACTCAAGCCACAGTTACAGCTGTGTGGGAAAAGCCAAAATTAAAACCAAATCTTTCTTCCGGATGGAAGTTTAGTTACAGCAGGGATCTTTTTTTACCTTTCTCTAAGATTCGGAGACATCCATACAGGGTACTTTACAGTATGTAACACTTAAAGATACCTCTTTTCCATTCAAGGGCTGCACTCATATATATATCTCGTATATATGCAGAGCTCCGGAAGTGGTTTTGAACTTACCTCTCAGGCTGGATAAACTACACGGTTACTCTCCCAGTTTGATTTGGTTTGATGGCCCACCTGAAAAACCAGGAGAAAAATATCTCAGTTCAAGACAAGGCAAAGCGTTTTGTGTCTGTCTTTTTTTCCAACAAAGTGAAAAGATTTTCATCTTTTCAAGTCATTCCAAATTGAAAGGGAAGCCAAAACAAAACACAAGCCAAAAAGAATACCCCAGCAATCTGCTATGTTGTGCTCCTCTTATTTTGTTTTTCACAGGCTCCTTTAAAGGTCTAGTCTTCGTTCTGTTCTGGAATGGAGACAAATACTGGAATCTCCTTTTTCTCCCCCCAGCTCCCAAAAGACTTTTTCACCTATTTCTTACACATTTGAGGTAATTTCTCTGGAAAAAGGGGAAAGAAATTTTTGCCCTCAATACACACACTCTACACACTCGATTAGCATTTTGCCCTAGGCATGAGTTAAGTTTCAGGTAGGGACTAGGGGACATTTGTTACTACTGCCTTGTTCTCCCTCCTGTTAATTCACATCTTAAGATAGCAGAAAAGTGCATTTCATGCTCTAATCATTAGGATTCCATTTTGCTGGGGAAATAGTACTGGGCCATCCTTTCCCCCAAGAGGGCTTTTTCTTTGGCACCTGTCATGCCTTACTACACTGAACCGCACACCTTGTGCTAGAAAAATAGCAAGTAGAAGAAAATGCAACAAAACTGGCAGAGTCTATGCAGGTATCCAAACACTATGTACTCACCAAAATAGCACAAACATGACATGAACAATGAATTCCTTTTAGTTTTACCCAGCCCTGCTCATTGCTATGATATTTGTTTGGGTACTTTAGTCGCATTATCTATTACCTATTTATTTTAAAAGTGCTACTGATGGAGAAAAATCCAGGCAATAACCAGGATAAGCCTCAGTTGTATGTAGCCTAGAGCAGAGTCTTTGCTAAACAGTGGACCTTACAACTCAGTGTGAATATGCAGCTATATAGTTGGGACTGCTGCATCAAGGAAATGCATCCATTTTGCCTCGTGGATTTTTGTTGAAAGGCTTTAATCTAGAAAACCAAAACTGATTCATGTAGAAATTCAATTAAAATCCTACATTTTATGCACTGGTCACAGTCCCAGGCCACTAGTTTATAGGACAAAAAATCCTTGTCTTCATTGATGCCGTGAAAAACTTGAACAGAAAACTCAATAGTCGGCAGACTATTAAGCAGATATTCTTTATTACGGTGCCAGGCACACGGGGATCTCTCCTCCAAGCGTGTGCACCGAAAGGACAGACTTACTAGGCATTTATGCTATGTTAACATTCATTACCTTTGCAAGAAATGCTTATCATAGTTTTACTGAGAACTCATTAGTATATGGTAATGTCCCTCGCACATGTTTGTTTGTTTGGCTTCTCTCTCAGTGATCGGGCGAGGTCTTCAGATTGTCCTGCAGCGTCCTTATCTCTGTAGTTTGCATACCTGCTCTCCCAAGGCCCAGCCGCCTAAAGGGATTATTCAAGAGTCCCTTATCTTGCAACCGTCCCAATTATTCACAAAGAACCAAGACTTGTTTTGGTTGTGCACCTAACGTGATAACATCCCCTACACCTTACATTTGTTACATTCACAGTTATCATCGTATAAGCTAACTTGAACGCAAATATGTGCAAACCCATGAAAAACAGCTCGTACCCAGGCTTATGCACAGTTAAAAACGCCTTCACGCTACACCTCCCTGTCCACAGTAGCAAAGAAGGCATGAGCACACCAGGTATGAAGAGCACTTCAACACCTGAGAGTGATCAAACATTCCTGCAATATCAAGGCAGCTTTAGTCAGTACAACAGGGTGATGTAGTTTTACGGAGATGCAACGCTGCAGCCAGGCACAAGGACTGCATCCAGCATCTTGCACCTCCTGGAAGCAGAAGCCAGAGCTCTTCCCTCAGACTTGCACAGCCAGAGAACGGCATTACACAAGCAGGCTTAGCAGAAACCCAGAGGAATGGAAGGTGTGGGTTTTTTGTTGGTTCTGGTTAAAAAGTAGCTTATAAATGGAAAGCTACCTCAAAATCCAAATTCATCACTAATCTTGCAAACTCTCAACAAACTAGAAACTCTAATGGTCATTACTCAGTTGTGGCCTTATCTGCCCTCCGCTCAACACACAAACATACATGTGAACATTGAAAGACAGGTGGCAGGGAAGAAAGTTTCTTTCTCTTTTTGCCATTTGGTCTTGATCCAAATTGCATAAAGCTGGTGAACTGAAAATCTTTGTCAGCATCATAAAAGTGATTAGGCAGGGATGTTTGTAGTCGCAGAGCATCTGCAAGGTCTTGGGATCTTCTGTTCACCCAGTTGTTTGATCACCCGCATTTCCAGAGCGACAGGCTCTATTCCAGGATAGTTCTTCCAAGAGACGTGACTGAGCACCGAGGTCAGCTACGTGCAGCCGCCTGCATCCAGACCATCTGCAGGAACCCAGGAGGAGCTTGGTAAAAGTTCATCGGCTAAACCACACCAAACCAGTCTCTTTATTGTTATTTTTTTTTGGATGAAACTGTTTTCCGGGAAAATCTATGAGCACGTTTGCCTTGCCCCATGCTGTACCCGGCAGCAACCTGCCTCCTTACTCCACCTCGGTTACCTTTGCTTTCAGGTTCTCTGCCTTTCTCCCTTAAAAACCACTTGCCAGGGAATTGTCAAGTATCTGAAATCTGACCTGTGTGTCCCCCCCCACCAGTCAATAATCACATTAGCACATCTGTGTGACAGAAATAATAGCTTTTGTCTCCCAAAGCTGCAGAGTCCTGTTGCCAGGCAACTCCATCCTGAGGCAACAAAACAGAGAGGAACGGGTGTGTGGGAGGACCAAGCCCGAGTGCAAGAGCTGCTGGTAGCTATAATTGGGGGAAGCTTGGAATATACTGTTTCCACCAGAGATTCAGGATAACAGAGCCTGCCAGGCTCAGAAACTTTCAATTAGGTGGCTACAGACTGTGGCTGGTTCGTCTTGTTTTGCTCCGATGCTACAGAAAAGCTTTCGGGATGCTGCAAAGAACTGAGCTGCAGTTTGGGGTGGCTTCTATCAGAGATGCTAAGCCCACTGCAGCAGAAGGGTAAACAAGGTCACCCTTTCCAAACGCATGCCAGAGCACAGCTCAAACATGCTTTGGTGGTCCACCCTCCTCAGAAGCCAGACTCTTTTCACTCTCCACCATCAGGGATCGCAGCAGCTCAGCTGTTCTGGCATGATTTGTGTACCATTTTGGTCGCAGCCTGACAGGCTCAGCATCATGTGGTTACACAAGAGCATTTAACTTGATAATCAAGCCTTGATTTATCAAATATAAGCCCATTCATCCCAGAGAGAGGAGTCCCTAAAATAGTAAAGGTGGCTGTTGACATAGATGGAATAGGAGTTATGAGATTCCGTGCATAAAATATTTAGTGATTGTTTTTCAACCTTCTCCATTTACACACAAGTCACAGTATCCAACTGGGTAAAGAATCATCTTCATAACCTGCCTTGTACTATAAAGCTTCTTTGATACTTTCCACAGAGACATTTGTAGTGTATTTAGGACAGCAGAAGTACGCAACCTCACATCACAAAGCTTTTGCTTCCACATGAATGTTTGTTTTGCTGATGCTCACTGATTGAGTTGTTGAATGTACCTTGTTCTGGATCCCGGGTTTCTTACAAGCAGTCTCCTGCTTTACAGCAACATTTAAGGTTATTTTTCTGTTCTAGACTCCACATATTAACAGAAGGGTAACTGTGCGGGGCTCAGCCATAGCTGGAGAAACTAAACCTCAGGTATTAAGCAAGCATTAACAGTGCCACATCAGAATCACATCTTGGATAGTACAGCTGCAGCTGGCCATAAATCTCACTTTTTTCCTTTTGGCTTTCCTCTACACTTTGGTTTATGGTCTGAAACACAGGCAAAAAGGGAGGTCTTATACCTTTAAAGACACCACATTTTTAAAGGGTACAGAATAATTAAATCCCATCTTATAAAGGACAAACAAGCAGGGATTGTGTCCAAGTCTCATAGGAGGTCAGACACAGACTTTTAACTTAAGAAAGTTAAAGAGTATAGCTGATGGCACAGGTTATCTAGGCTTTGCTACCTGCTGGCAACAGACAAATAAAGACAGAAGAAAGCTAAGTGAAAACTAGGGAGTGTGTCAGGAAACAGAGACAGCACTTCTTGGGCACAAAACTTTGGAGACGCAGAGACACTTCAACTTCTCAGTGCTTCAAAAGAAGTAGATGGAAAGGAATCCAAAGTTGTGGGTCAGGGTAACTACTCTGAAGGGCATCTTTGAAACACTACAAAAATCTTTCAAGAATGTTTAAGAGAACAACTCTGTTTCATATCAACCACTATTTGCTCTTTCATAACACTGGGAAAAAAAAAACAACAGGCACTCACAGAGCAGAGATGTGCAGTTAGTTGAAATCACATGCCTCTAGGTCTCGTTATAACAGTGCTGTAGTTATTTGTTAGCATGAAATGCCTCTCCACTGCAATAAGGGACTTTACTGCAGTACATAATTTAATCTTTCAATGAATATATTCCCTTGAATACAGTGTATTTTGTTTGACAGTTCTTAAACGCTTGGAGGAATCTAAACATTGAAGAACCGGAGTACACACATTATTTTTCTGCAGATACATTTAGCAATCCAAGCTAACAGCCAGATTATTAATAATGAGCTAAATAAGACACTTTTCTAAGGGTCGATGGGCATTTGAAGTCTGAAAAAGAAAATACGATATTTGCTACTCAGCTTTCCTCTGAGATAGTATTTGACAAGCACCCAGGTATCCCTTTAGGAAAGGCTATTTTTTCTCGTGGTTATACTTACATTGAGGAAATTAATTGCAAGGGAGAAATACGAAAACAATACTGCTGACTTTCCTAATGTATGTTTTGCAAAGGCACAGGGCTATTGTTATGTCAGAATTTTGGCTGGTGAAACGGCAAAAGCTTCCCAACCTCTTGGCTGCGTTCCTTTAAAAACAAGAGCAGCTCTGCAGTATCTTGCAGATGCAACAATTGGCGACCAGCTGATCCAGATGTACCTAAATTAGCTTTACAGATTAGCTTCATAGCTCAGCTACTAGTGACAGCCTGGCTGTAGGAGCAAATTCCCCTCTACCAAAAAAGAATATATTGTTGTCTTATGGCTCAACTTTTCCTGTTGGCTGAAGTTATTATTAGTCTATCCTTTCTATTCCAGTAGCTCACCAGAGCTCTGTGGTGAATTGAAGGCTACAGTAATATGCCCCAGACCCAGAAAAAGATGGTCGCTCTCCCTGAACCCTTCTATTTGGAGGGGGCGGGGGGAAGATGCAACTGTGTACCTGTCATTGCATCAGTTAATGTCAGTGGAAAAGAATGGACAAGACACTGAATTCATAAAATCTTCTGCAAGATCAAATCACACTTCAAGTTAAGGGCAGGAGCAATTGCTCCCAGCAATTCAGTTGTGTTTGATGCTTGCAGAATCTGGGTCAGAGGGATAGCTTGTACCTCTGTGGCAGGGACAGCCTGAGGGTCTCATGGGTGTGGACAGACAGGCAGTACCCTTTGAATATGGAAAGATGACAACAGAAGGCAAAGAGTGGAAGAAAATAACATCTTACACAAGTAACAATTGTATGCAATTATGAATTCTCAATTATTAACGCCCAGAGAGTTTTGAATCTTAGAAGAGAGCCAAGGAGAGTAGCTCACCAGATTTGCTGCTGGTCCAAAAAGCCAGATATAGCCAGTCTGCCAGGCAGAGACCCCAGACCTGACACAGCCTGCATGGCAATGCCAGCAGTGTCTGGGTTTCCTGGACTTTTTTATTTTCCATCCACCTAGAAATTACCTCCATGCAGAATCAGAGAATTTTTTACATTTGTGGAATAGCTCAGACACAGAAGAGGCACATCAGAAATTCCTGTCTAGGCCCATTGCATGCGCTGTGGGAAGCAGGCAGCAAGCCTGAAACCTCCTGGTCTTGGGTTTACGGCATGTGGAGAGATCAGCTGCACTGTAAGCCTGTTGTAGGTGAGAGCTTTCTGTGAGATCCACCACAAGTGAGCAGCTCCATACTGGAGGACATGAATCAAGTGAACGCATCTCTGTTCCTACTAAAACCTTTGCACGCTTTAAGGTTTAAGGCCCGGGTAGTGTCTTAATTCCAGAACTGGGAAATCTCCCCCCTCTCCCCACAGCTTCCAACACCTACCGATACAGAGCTCTGTTTGCCTCTGCCTCTCCCACAGTAATACTCTTTCACACCCACATTCATGCCAAGGCAGTTCACAAGAAGAGTCTTCTCTAAAGAGCATCCTTCATTAAGTGTTCCCCACCCTCCCCCCGCCTTTTATTCACTAGCCTTGTCAGGAGCATTTGCACCTGTCCTCTCACACTCAGCTGCTCTCTATTTCTGCTGCAGATTTCTCCTTTTCAGTAGAGGGCATGCAAAGCAGAGAGTTTCAACCACTATTGGCTGGCAGAAAAAAATCCTGTCTAAAACAAAGCCTCTAGCAAAGCAGAGAGCAAAAGAGAGAGAGGGAAAGAGAAAAAGATAGTGTGCCTGCAGGGAAAGTAGCTTAAGGAGAAGTGTAGGAGGAATACTGATTCTAGACTTGCAGCAGGTCTATTTTTCATAAAGATAATAATAAAGACTAATATGGTGTAATTAGGGCACAAAATCACACTAAATTGCTGAGTGCTTGTCTGCAGCTTTCACTAAGAGGGAAGGAACCAAGGGGGCTGAATGGTTCCTCCTGGGTTAGCACTGAGACACGTTTTCCCAGCCTCACCTACAGGATCTCGCTGCTGAAAGTTAGAAATCTGTACTGGAATGTTGGACTTTTTTTGTTTGTTTTTCATTACAAATTCCCCTGAGCCAGGTGTGAGCAGGCTGAAGTGGGTGTACCGATCAGTACGCCACCATGAAGACATACATATTCTGGTCCTGAAAACTGAGAATGAACAGTCTGTGTTGCTTCCAGAGCTAGACTGAACATTGGAAACTAGCATCTCTGCACCATGCCCGCGTGGTAAAATATTATCCTGTCGTCTGCACTCAGCCTGCGATGGGGAGATCCTTTGCCTTTCCATTGCTGTGGGCTCTGCTCCTTGCATGCTTCCAAAAACACATGCACAATGCTGTAAGTGCCTTCTGCAGCCAGCATGACAGAAGAGCAAATTTCTGTGTTAAAAGAGATAAGGATCCAGTTTGTATGTCCTTCTTACACTGAGATGGGAAGGGAGCTATTCCTGATTCGGAGCAGTTGGCACTGGGTTGACTAGCTTTCCAGAGAGCTGTACAATACAGACCTGCTCTAATCTCATTCAGGTACTGAACGACCAATTGTCACCAAATTGGATTTATGCCTCACTGTTTCCTACCCTCTGTTGAAAAATACTTTCGCTTTAATTTTCTACACAGTTTTCTTAAATAAGGACATCAGTCTCTCTGAAAGAAAATCTTTGATTCAAAGTTCACAGTGTCAGCTTCTAGCACATGTATACCTGCAGTTCTGCTCAGAAGAAGAAGATCATTTTCAGAGTCCTTTAGCACATACTGTATCAAAAAAAGGATATTTCCTCCATAGTGCAAGAAACGGTCTAGCTGAAGACATTACTGCGTAATCCCTTCCTGAGGGATGTGGCTGTAAACCCCATTCAATGTTAGGTGAAGATTTTCCAGAGATGTTAATAATTTTGAGGTTTTGTGCTACAAAATCACTGCTAAGCTTACAACTTACAACTAAGAGTCTCACCTGAAGAGAGGATTTGAGCTGGAATTAGAGCAGTGGAAGCTGGAAAACCTGCAGGCAAAACCCAGCAGCACAAACTCTCAGTCTAAGCCTGACGTGTTGGAAGGAAGGATGCTGCCCTGGTCAGCAGTCCTGGAGAAAAGAGCCCTTGTTTTAAACAGGAGAGGGATGAGGCTCTACTGTGAGATCTTCCCCTCCAGTCTGCCCTCTCAGTCCAGCCACACCAGCATTTGAACCACACTTAATCCCTGGATACTCCCTCTTCCCTGGCCTTGCACTGAAGCATACTGGTGGCGATAGCGGTGTGTGTTATCACACTCAGATGTGGTCCTCCTTATCTGGGGAGCTGGAGTTCTGCATTGCTTAGAAATAGTTACCAGCTCCCTGGAATGTTCTGGCATTCCCACAAGTAGTCCTGCTGTACATCGAAAGAACATTAATATATCAGGTTCTATTATTATCCAAACACCTTCTTATTTGCCACTTGCCCTGAAACAACCTTACTGAAAGGCCAATATAGAGCGTGCAATTTAGGAGGTTCAGAGATAAATGATAAATGTTAAATAATACGCATAAAATGAGTTTAAAAAATTTTCTTCATTCTGTGTCATCTAGCTAACCATCTGTCAAGATGCTTATGCTGCTTTGCAGTTGGGATCCAGGCCACAAGCAAAACCTTCACCTCAAACACAGCTTTCACTGGGAAGGATGATGCTTTGCATCTGTCTTATAGTTAAACACCTTAACTCTCTGTGTTGATTGTATCACCTTCAGGTATTCTCCCCAAGGGTTTCTTGTGAGTCACTATTTAATCAGGGGTCTCATTTTAATATTCCCTCCACAGGACTGCTGACTGCATTTGTCTACTTAATAACAGTGATGCTCTTTGAACATAGTGATGCTCTTTGAACATGACTAGGCAGAATTATCTGCTATCCAGAACATACTAAAGAATGTTTCAGTATTTAATTGTAAGCACATATTAATCCACTGCAAAGTAAACGCACTTTTCCAGTTGGGGGAGCAATATTTCAACCTAAATGCATTGCTTTTTAATACTGGAAAACTATAATTTATGTAAGATAGCAATGATTCCTTAAGCAAGTTCAGAAAGTGGGATAATGTGTGATATTCATTACTAGGTTTTGATGGAATAGAATAATTTGGGGGTAGGTGTGTTTGGGACAAAAATTGCTCTAACTATGGCTTTGAGAGATATCGTGATGGAAGTTCATTTTTTTGATAGTTTAGAAAAGCTGAGGAAGAGCTTAGAATGTCAAATGGTCATTACTGACAAGTCTCACATAAATAAGTAAATAAATGCTATGTAATGATATTCATATAGAGCAGCAAGTGAAAAGTAATGGAATATTTGTTCTTAACAATGGTCTGTCTTAGGTTGCATTCATGCTTCCAGGAATCCACACAAAAGCACCAGATTAAAAACAAAAGGTATGAAAGGTTTCTGGTTTAAATAAATCTTTTGGTAATGACATCTTTCTTACCAGCCAGTTTGTTGCTGAAATCAAATTGTGGTCTATGTTTTGAGGCAGTTTCAGACTTGATCGTACGCCCTGGTCTTAATATCTGTAAATCAATACTGTTACAATATATCTCGATATCTTCACAACTGAACAACAGTTGCAAGTTCATCGATTGCTCAATTTGAAAGTTTCAGAAGGTTCCCCTCAGTCTCACATTTGTCATGTGTATGGATCTGTGCTGCAAGAAACCCTGCCTAGGGGTATTTGTAGAAAACAGTCTTTCATTGCCGCTTTACAGATGATGAATGAAAGAAGAGAGAGATTAAGTGCCATCTAGCGAGAGCAAATCTTTGGCAGAGCCATCACCGATCTCACATTATCCAATTCCCTTTTCGGTACCTGAGCCATGAGCTCATCCTGCTCCTGTACTGATATTAATGAAATAACCATAAATGGGACCATGACCAAATTACAAAGTTTTCATGCATTGAAGATCACCTGGAGGTGGCCGCACTTTAGTATTCGCTCCTTCTTGTCCACTTTCACAAGTGTGTAAGTATTAATCAATTAATCATTTCTGAAGTTTAATCAAGCGCTGAAATTGTAATCAATTGGCAACACAATGCAACACAAGGATGTTTGCCTGGCTGCCTGCCTGCCCCTTCGAGCTTAATTAGCAATTATCTCTGCTGAATGACCCCTTGATCCTGCACAGTTTAGCTGAAAGAAATGTATCCAAGTGGTAATTTCACCTTTTGCCTCTATCACTTGGTATTATTCTAACTCTTTATTAAATTTCCAGCCTCTCCAGAGCTTGCACAATGGGAAAATTTTTAGTTAAATCTGCAATTACTGTAATGAGAAGATATAATGAAGTTATCATTAAAGAAGAGGAAATATTTCCTTGTTTTCCCCTCCCCCCCCTTACTTGTAACCATATTTTTCTCCTTTTAAAACTGCAAATTATTGGCATTTCTAGAATACACCAAGTAGAATCTGTGGTAAAGCTAGCTGCAGAAAGAACCCTCAAGGAAGGAATCTCATGTCAGTCTATCAGGACTGGTGGACTCCTGGAGCAACCTAATTCCTCATAGTTTTTCAAAGCTGGATCTCAACTTCTATATCTTCCTGCCATGTTATCAGAGCATCACATTCCCAGTGGAAGGCAGGGGGCATAGCTCTAAAGTGTGTTGTTCTATCTTATTAAGGTATTGCATATTTATTTCATTAAAAATCCTGTTTTCCCTGCTCTCTCTGCAGTAACTCTGTAGGCAGAAAATAGACTGTCAAAAGCTGGAAGTGAGTCGCTGGAAGATCAGCCTTAATTTGAGATGGATAATCTAGAAACAGCAAAAAAAACCACTGAACTCTTTCTAAAATATGAAGACCACATTTTAGCATTAGATAAGGACTCTCATATTTGTGTAAGTAGTTGCAAAGGCTAATCTAAACATAGCAAAAAGGATAACCCCCCCGTTCTTTCCAAAACATCTGTACATCTGCTCACTTTGCAGTAGGTGCTGAATACCCTTCCCAAAGACTGACATCAGTTAAAGAGATTTAGCAAGATCTACATTTACATCTTCACAAACTCAGACTACTTCTATGACGAAAAAAATCCAGCTTTAATAGTTACGTGCACAGAGACTTGAATAACTGATGAGCTAACCCCAAAGGCTCTGCCAAAGGAACACAGTTGACAGTCGCAGCAAGACACTAGCCTGTCTGGGATCTAGATCACGCCACTGCAGCTGAACTGATCCTGCGGAAAATATGTACAAGGTAGCAAAGACATCTTCCAAAGTGTCTTGTCTCAGTTCTGAAAGTTGATTGCAAAGACAATCTCCCCAGGGTCACAGATTTGACCTTCTCCTCTCTCTCCATTCTAAGAAATGGAAGTCGGGGCCAAGATTGCTTATGCATATAGGACAACATGAGGATGCAGCATCCTCAGAGGGGTTTGAAGATAAATAGCTGTAATACCACAGCTGTATAAAACTGTCATAAGCAATATTCCCATTGGACACGTGGATAAAATACTGACTTCACACAGAGCAATATTCCTGGGAGAAGGCCCCTAAATTATTCCTTGGGGTATCTTGCTATTACAGAGACATGATGGATGTCCACGCATTAGTGGTGCCATCTCTAGCCGTCAGAAGTGTTGGCACAGAAGCATTTTGATTAAGTGTTCCTGTTCAGCTTTATATATTAAAAAATATATTGGACAGAGAAGCAGAACTCTCACCTTTACTCCATCTTTATTTGTATTCTCACAATCTAACACAAATAGAATAAAACAACTGGAAAGACAAGACTGATCTCAACATTTTCATACTCACTGGAGGCAAGGCCTTGCTTTGGTGGCTGTAGATCCATCCATTTCTAAGGGTTTGCATCTATTTAAGTAACTGTTTGTTGATGCAGCCTTGAGGTCTGAATTACTCCACCCACCACAGGTTGTGTGTTTGTGCAGCACCCGGCACAGTAGCTGTGGGTTCACGTGTAGGTCTTCTAAGCCAATAGATACTTGTGTGAGGCTCCTGCTGAATAGATGAAGATAATTCCTCTTTCTTTTCCCTACCTTTATTGTATGACAACCTAGGAGGAAAGTGTGTTAATTAGGAGTGGCTGTTGTTGATTCTTCATTTGCTTCAAAAATTACTGAAGCTCTAACGAAGAGCTGATGAGGGACAGATGATTTGCCCAGTTTTGGGAACTGAACCACAGCACATTACACAGGTCAGAGTATCAGTATTTGCTAATATCTATTGTCTTTGACAGGATTGTTGTGCCAGGTTGATAAAGGGCATTTTCTGCTAAAAATGATCTAACAAAACAGAGGAAATGTCCCAACACAGCACAAATTAATATACAGGGCAATAGCTGTAATGAGGCTGTAAAACAAAAATCAAGATCCTCGAGTAGGGCTGTATTTTCTGACTTCCCATTTTCAGGGATCTGGTTGTACTTTGTTTTGATAGCACTTGAATTAGGGAAAATAATGGGAAATCAGGGCTGCTGGAGTTTTGGAAGTACATGTTCTGTGTTGTCTTCACCTGGAGAAGGACAAGGATGATATAAACACAGGAAAGCACTATATAGTAATCACACCCTTTTTAATAGAAATAATAATAACATATATTACATGCACAGAAGATCAATATATATTACAGCAATTAAATATGGGCACATAAAAAGGAAAGAGTAAAGACTTCTTTGGTAAAGTCATTGGCTCTGTTCTCTTGATCATAAACTATATGGTAAGGACAAATCTCAATTTCAGTGGGTGTATGAACGTGCACTGAACCTGTTTCAATAAAAAACCCAAAGAATTTGGTCTTTCAACACCAATGGACTAGACGTTGGATTGAAATTCAGTACCTGAGCACTGCTGATACAAGGGCTATCTGGCTGGTTCATTTAATAGACCAGGGGAGACAAGCCTGACTCCAGATCCCAATCCATAATGGATATCACAAGCAGTAGAGATTGACTGAAAAACAACGTACTTGTAGGCTAAGGAGAGGATTTTAATGACTTGTGGATGTGTTGGAGCTCACAGATGAAGAAATGGGAGGTGAGGTTTGAAGAAGGATGGAAAGGTAAAATTAAGAAGACAACTGAGGTATCTCTCAGCTGTTTTCAGGGCTTGCGAAGCTCTGTGCTATGCTGTGTTGGAGATTGCTGACCCATGTTTACAGTCCCTCTGGTGCTGCATTTCTCCTTGTTCCTGATCACCTCCATGCAGCCACACCTCACGCCTGGGAGATGCAAGCACTCATCCACTGCGAGCTGCATCGACAGCTACTCTGTAGCATGAGTTGCCCGAGTTGTTCAGTCTCCTGGGTTCCTGTCTGTACTACCCGACAGCAGTCCCATTTCACTCCAAGGCTATCACAGGTGAAAGCAGGTGTCACTTCTCCTCTGTGAATTCTGCCTTTACAATGGTTATCACAAAACAAAAGCACTAATGATAACAGTGCAAAGTTCCTTACAATGTCTGTCTCTAACGAAACAGTTTGTGTGTCCCTAGAGGGAGGAAAGATAGTTGGCTCTTTCTCTCAATTATTTTTCCAGTCTGTTAAACTGCCTAAACTCCTGTTTCTCAGAAACATATAAATAAAATTAAAACCAGAGAGAATAAATGAAAATCGAGGCCTCTGCTCATCTCACCCAGCATCATGGTTTATCATTCCCCAGGAGATGTCTTCAGACGCATGGCTTATGATCATGAGAGAAAATAATGACGCACTGAGAAAACTCGCAAATGTACAATCCTGTTGCACACAAAATGGATCCTCTACGTGATTTATCATTACCATTTGAAAAATAAATAGAGGCGGGAGAAAGTGAAGGGATGGCTCTGTTTAAGTTGGTGTCTTTACACAGCAAGGAGACTCTACCGCTGAGGGTGAAGGGAAAGGATAAAGGCAGGAGCGAGAAAGAGGAAACGACTTTGCACACAAAAGATGTATCACATCTGAGGATTGCTCTTGTTCAACTAACTGACTGAAAGACAGTGCGCTTCCGATGTATAATGCTGTGAATGTATATGAAATGGAAGTTTAGCTCTCCCAGCCTGAAGCCTCTCTAGATTGCTGCCAGTGATTTGAAAAATGCCCTTGTCTGCATCTGTGGCTCTGAGAGGAGACAGGATGGCACCCTGTTACATATACCCCATTTCCAGCACTGCGGATCATATACATTACACTGTGGACCATATACCTTAGTTACATACCTACCTTCTGGACCATATATGTACTCGCCCATTATCAGTGAGATTTGGTTTCCCAGCTGTGGTTCTCAGTGAATTTTAAGCAAAAGAAGGCAAAGGGACAAGGTACCATTCTGCATAGACATCTCAAACAGCAAGATCAGTTTTGCCTGCATTTAGCCCATCATACTTTAAATACCCAGCTCATGTACCTATGCACCCTATGAGGCCCAAAAGTCAGTGAAGATCCTCCATCTCACTGTAGATATGTCACCTTTTCGAGATTCCCATTTGCCTCTACTGACTTCAGAGTAGATTTTAGACAGCTCAAGTGCGTGCATAGAAATGAGGTTGGGTCTGTGGCACAAACCGCTGGATAAGCTTTGCTCTGTGTATTTGGGTGCCCACAAAAGCAGAATAGCAGCTGGATGCTAATGCTATGCAGAACCATCTGGCAGGGTTACCTTTGCAATATTCCTGGCTGACCACTGGCTTATGTGCACTATGGCTACTCACCGCACTCCCTAGACTCTGCCTTCACAGCTCCTTTAAAAAGGAGGCTCGGTTAATGGTATTTTCTGTCCTTCTCAACATTGAAGTGCATAAATAAGAAATGCTGCACAAATCTCACTGGAGCCAGGGCTGCTTTGTTACCCTTCCTTAGCAGAAGCCACAGAAGTCCAGAACCACTGAGGCTGGACGAGACCTCTGGAACCTGCCTGGTCCAACCCGCTCTCGAAGGGCCAAATGTAAAGCTAGATTCGGCTTCAAAGGGCCAAATGTAAAGCTAGATCCAGCTTCAAAGTTACAGCCGGTTAGATTGGGTCAGTTTGGGTTAGGTCCCAAAATTTCTGACTCTGCAGTGAAATAAAATAAAAGCAGCAGTAAGGAGGTGGAAAGAGAAACATGGAGGTTCAGAATCGGGGCACCTGCACTGTCACTTACTCTCTCATCTCTGTAGTAGGGCACTGGCATGAGATAAGACTCTGTGCTTGGGAATGCAGAGTTCACAAAAAAGATGGGCCCTATTGCTGAAGGTAATCTCTACAAGCACAGGACGTGTTTGTGCACAATATGATGTATATTCTGAAAGAACAAACAATGGATTTGTGTGGTCAGGGCTAAGGGCAGAAATATTAATTGTGGGTTAGCTATCCTATACCTCCATCCTACTCTGTTCACTTCTAACATACATCCATATGTGACCAGGATACCTCTGCTTGTTTGTAATGAGTGGGTGCAGGAAATGGATCGTAGCATGGCTCAGATAATATTCCTGCTGATCCCTCCTACCTCCCTTTTTTAGAGTGTGCTTGGCTGGGAAGCTGACTCACTAAATGAGGAGAAGAAAACAGCAATTTGGTGTTCTGAACTTGTCTCTACCTTCTTGACAACCACCTGTGCAAGTCACACCTTGCACCATCTCACACAGATGGCTTGCTGGCCAGCTCCCTTGTCTGTCCAGCACCAGGCTGACAACTCTATCATATACTGAAATGCAATGACTGGAAAAACATAACTTCAGCTACTCTGTCCCATGGGTTGGAGAATCAGATTATATTTTCGTAGCTTTGAAATAAAATACTACATGCAGCTTGCAAAGCAAATAATGCTGAAATAATCAGGCACTTTTTAATCAACCACTCCACTGAGGAGGACTATGGTTTATCTTGAAACTGTTGAAGAGGGACTTGGCATGAGTAAATACATGCATAGGAACAGTTCATTTGTTGTCGTTTTCCATTCCCCTCAACATGTTTTTGCTGTTCATACTCCATGCAAATCAATTTCAGAGGATCTGGGGGAAACAGAAAGGGTCATATTCCCATGTCATGGTTTAACTGGGCAGCTGTCAACAAGGACCATGCAGCCGCTCGACAGCAACTCTGTTCACGCAGCTGCTCACTCACTCTCCCCCTCCCTGTGGGACGAGGAGGAGAATGGACAAAGAGTAAAACTTCATGGGTTGAGATAAAGACAGTTTAATAAGACAACAAAGGAAGGACTACTACTACTACTACTAAGGATATGCAAAACAAGCAATACAAAACACAATTTTTCTCACCGCCCAATGATCAATTGTGCAGCTGGTCCCCAAGCAGCAACCAGGGAACTCACGGAACTCATGAATTTTGTAGATTCCTACCCCCCCACCCAACCTTCATTTACATACTGAGCATGATGTCTATGTTATGGAATATTTCAATTGGTCAGCTTGGGCTAGCTGCCTGGCTATGCTCCCTCCCCACTCTTGTACACCTGCTCATTAGCCGAACATGGGAAACAAAAAAGTCCTTCATTTCTTAGCAACAACTAGAAACCTCAGTGTATTATCAATATTCTTCTCATACTAAATCCAAAACACAGAAGCTATTGGGAAGAAAATTCATGCTACACCAGCTGAAACCAGGACAACCTATCTGTCTTCTGTAGCATTCATTGAATCGTTGGACCTTGGGTTATAGCTCTGATCTTTCTTTAAAAATACTGTGTCTTACTCTTTACCTGAATCATGAGTAAGCACTCTAAATAACACCATTGTTTTGGGACAGCTTCCTCCAGAATCCTAGAGCTGTTTCGAGCTGGCTAACCAATTCGGGAGGCAGAAGATGTGAAAACAGTTTCATTCTGGAACTTTGTCTGTGAGAAGTCATGTAGAGATGTTCCCATGATCTGCTAAAGCAGACCTACAGCAGGGCATTGCTGTAGCAGGAAAGATGTTGGACAGAGGAAGACTGAGAGCAGTAAGGATGGTTAAACTCTGCAACAGGGGCCCAGAGAGCCTGGGGCATTTCCATCCATGGAGACATTCCAGACTTGGCTGGAAAAGGCCTACTAACTTTGAATGTAGGTCTAACCTTGAATTTGGCCCTGCTTTGAATGAGGGCTTGACCAGATAACCTGTAGATGTCCTTTTCAACCTAAATTATTCTATGATCCTATGAATCCAGGCAAGGTCAGCAGCAAAGCTACTTTCTGTTTCTGTGTTTCTATTTTCCTCCCTGGCATTAGTCTGGCTGGTCTAATTTGCTTGGTACAGGTTGTCTCTCACTGTCCACCTCAATCATGTCCAACACGATGAAGACCTCGACCAGACCCTCAAAATGCTATACAGCAGTTATATCCCTATGAAAAACAAAGGAATTCCTCAGTTCGTGCAGAGCTGGCATTATAAATCTGAACTGATCTAAACAAAACAATGAAACTGAATATCACAATTGTATGCTCAGCTTTTTCCCTTCTTATGTTGCAGAAAAACATCCAGTAATCTACACTCACACAAAATGATGAAAAATGCATCAGCTCTGAGAACAACATGGTGGTACCTACAGGAGCATGTTAGGTATGAAAAGGATGCAAAGCACGAAGAGACAGCTCACTTTCAGAGACTGCAGCACGAGTAGCTCCGCGGAGGTTTCTTGGAGCAGGATTGGCACATTTTGCTAAATTGGTCATGGCTCCAACACTTTCCCAAGTGTGCATCTGTCAGAGTCCTCCCATGCCAGTAAGGCTTTTACACTGAGTGTTGACTGCACCTGCATGTTTTCCTGCAACAAGAAAAACTGTACATTTTAACTAGCTTTTTACTTTCTCAGCGCTTCAAAGAACATTGGGATAAAATAGTAGTAATGATAATAGTAATAAAAAAAGAGATCCAGAACCAGGTTGGCAAACATAATCACAAGGTATCTTAAAAAGTTAAACATAGCTTGACGTTTTGAAAATCAAGCACCACAGGAAGCTGAGGATGTGTTGTCCCTTGGCTTTATGTCATTTTTTAAAAGGAACGGTGTAATTGAGTAATCAGCTTGCTGGTTGTCATGGCAATTGCTGCCGGCTGCTGCAGGGAACCGGCCTCCGCTCTTTGTCTGCGCCGCGCCGAGGGCAGCCACCCACCGCATCCCCCCCAGCATCCCTGCGCTCACACGCTGCGGGAGCCCGAGCACTCGCTAGGACTCAGCACCAAGCAGCCAAGGGGAATAAACATAATACAGGGAGACCATGGCCTGGAGGAGGATATGAGTCACAAATCCAACGGCACCTTCCGCTGTTGGTCGGCGACTAGGGGTGTGCTGTTAAGTCACTTAGCAGATGGCAGTGCTAGTGTGGTTTGGATCTCACGCTAGTGGGGGGTTCAGGGGGTTAATTCCAAATTTAAATGCAAAGTTGAAAGGGAAAAGTAAGTACAGGATCCATACTGGGAAGGCTGTTTGTCAGTGGCCTTTACCTGGTGATTAAAGTCAACTCATGCTGATCAGCATTTAAACTTTTAACTGAAGGGCGGATCTGCTAGCAATAGGACGTGTGCGTATGGATGAAAGAAAGAAAACAGGTTAAGTTGAGGTTTCTAAAATGCACAAAGGGAAACGACGTCTTTTATCCACTGCCAGAACTTCACCTGCTGTTTCTCCCAGGGAATCCTCTCACTGGGAGCTCAAGAGAGGTTTTTTATGAGTGAAATGGCTGTATTTTCTCGAGGGAAAGGCACAAGAGACTAAATCACACAGTAAATGACAGATCTGTCCAACTGAGACTAACTCAAAATTTTCCATTTTGCTGGCTCCCCTCATTCCTCCTGCTACATTGTCTTTCCCACACCACACCAACCTGGAGCTATCACGGCCCTAAGTGCATCCTGCGATCTCTGCACAGCGTTTCCTTCACTGTACATGGTGGAAACATCCTAACTTCCCATACAGTGAATGGGGGAAAGTCTTTAACACTTCTTGATGACTGCAGTCACAAATGACAAGCTGCACAAGGCATCTAGAATTGAAGTACTGTACCAGTGAGCGTTACCACTTCAGCATCTTGTGCCTCCTACCACACCACCCCTGGCATGGGCATTTCTGCACTTGCTGCCCTAAACATAGATAGCAGCTCTCCCAAACCTGTAATTCGACCCGTGAGAGTGGTTAAGATTAGGTTTTTCTAAGCATGCCTTCTATACTAGGTGGCAAGAGCAGCCCATGGAATAAACGTGCTTTTCATCCCACACCCCTTCCAACACGACAGCCATGATGCAAATGGTCTGTATTAATGTGTTAATAAATTGAGTGTGACCGTAGCCCTGGCAGAGCCAGTCCTGCGTGTGCTGAAAAACCACTCTGGTCACAAAGTGGCACATTCAGATTTACAGTGTGGAGTCCACTTCAAGGGCTGCTTAGGGATCATTCTTAAAAGACAGTGTTGCTATAGGGTCATGACCAGGTCAGAGCACTTGTGACTGCAGTACAGAACTGGAGTGAGCTGGGGCAGTGCTGAGCCACTGGGAGCAGAGTGATGCAATATTCCCAGCAAGGGAATTCCCAACCTGAGGTCACCTCCGGAGCCACATCATTAGGACAATATTCTAGCTTCATTTCTCCATGCAAGCATCTGTTGAGGTTTTGGCCTTAGGTACCTAGTTGCAAACTGAGCATCTCCTTGATAGAAAAACAGACAGTGCATTCAGATTTATCCTTCTTTAGGCACTGGGACATTGTGCCTATGATATATACAGAGAATGAAGGCAAAATCAAAGTCCTTTAAACACAGATTAGACAAGCCATGATGGTAATTACAATGCTATCACTCCAAAAATCTTTCAAAAAACCAGCTTTTTTAATACAAACAAATGAAGTTTGTATTAAAAAAAACAAACAAACACATATTACCTGTCCTCCTAAATGACTGAGCAAACAAACTAGGAGAGATCAACATGTTCTTCCTCAAATTCCTTTTTTTTTCAATATATTTTTTTTTAGTAGTGCAACATCTTAGAGTTTCATAAATAAGGTCTAAATTAAGTGAGAAATGAAATGATTGATGCCTCTCCAATACACTAAAAGATTTCCCCACAATATGTCTGATGGTATCCCAAATTAATATTGTTTCATTTGTTTGCTTCTTTCTGCATACCCAAAGCATGTCAACATAATTCTGGAAATTATTTCTCATTACTTAGCTGCTTCTACAAGAGCCAGTGGACACTGTATGATGCATGGTTGCTCCGCAGAGTTTATGTAACTATTACTTTTGCTCCTCCTTCACTTTTAAAGGTAAAATGGTGTGTGGCAAAAAGCTATCTGAACCCCAGAGACATCTGCCAGCACAGCATAAGAGAGTGAATATTAAGGCTGATCAAATTTAAGTATGTCATAACTCTTGACAGTGTCCTTTAAAAATTGGTCTCTGCATACTGGAAAAAACGTTCCCCCATTTGTAATAATCACATTTCCATTTGCTTCTCTAAGTTTAGCACACTTTGTTTTGCACCCTGTAATGTCCTCAGCAGAATATGCCATGCTCAAATCTATCTAGCAAGTTGGAACAGTGATAGCAATTTTAATTAATCACTGCAAGGTTCTATTTTGCATGAAGAAGGCTCAGCCTCTTTGACCCATTAATTAAATTGTGGAATTTACAGTTCCCTGAAAATGTTGAAGAAGCAAAAGATTAGACAGATCTGAGCTGTATTTGAAATGGAAATTGAGACATATTGGACTGTGGATAGGGAAGAGCAAAGCGACATGTTAAAAAATGCTTTTAGCTGAACAGCCATCCTCAAAGCCAAAGCCAATTGGAAATCTGAATTTTCCGTGACAAAAATAATACAGCAGCAAGAGGCAATAGGTTAGATCTTTAGGGGTGAACTGGCCAAGCTCCTTTAATCCCAACAGAAACTCCAGCCTCCTCAGCAGGAATTTGGCTTCCACACTTCTGTCAGTGGAACAGGCTGAATTACTTCTCTTTGTTAAGGAATTAAATCCTGACATGTTTGGGCAATGCCCTGGAGAGGAGAAGGTCGACTGATTAAAAAGACAGAGCGAAGAATGGGGGTCCCTGTGGTCCCAGCTGAGCTCCCAGCTCCCAGTACGCCTGCAGGCGAGTCACTCGCATGCCTTGTGCTGCAAATGAAACTGCAGAGGTGGGCGTAAGCACCAGGCTCTTATTGTAATTCAAAATCTCTCTCAGTGCTGAGGTAGGAAAAGTAAATATTTTATTGAAAAAGTAGTTGCTTATAATGTTAAATTTATCGATAAGGAGGCTCAGATTCCTTTAAATTCTTTCTGTTGGTTACTAGAATAAGAATCAGTTTAGTAAAAGCAGCAGGCATTTCTCCTGGGAAATTCTTGTGGAGTGTAGTAGAAAATTATATACATTTCTCTGTTCTATCTTGTAATATTGAATTAATTAACACAGGGACCTGCTGCGGATCCCACTCAGATAAACAACTGGAACTCTGACTTAGGTAAAGCACTTTAACAATAGATGCACATCTCTTAAATCACTATTACTTGTTTGCATTCTCAAAGCTTTAAAAACTTCTGTAATAAATGCACTATAGACATGGAGTAAAAGATGCTGCCTGTCTCAAAGCCTTGAAACACTGACACCACTTTACTCCAGGAAAACGAGGTCTGAGGTTCATGTGTTTGGGTTCAGGCATGTGCATTTCTCATTTGGGCCAGTGTCCAGGCAGATTCGATGTGCAAATGTTCGGCTTCGTAATATTTGGAGGTTCAAACAGCAGCTGCATTGGGAAAATCACTCAAGAAACTTGATTTGGTATATGGATTAAAAACAATTATAGTGAAATTCTATTCTGCATCACTAGATAGTTATTTTCCTAAAATCATTCTGAAATAAGCTGATATTCCCTCCCCCAGACAGTGATGTTTCTAGGATTTCTTCAGCCAGTCATTAAGTCTAGGGCAAGTCTTTGGTCTCCTTACTCTCAGCCTGACAGTATTAACAATTCTTACAAAAACATTTATCCACATCTTAAGCCTTCTTGGCAGTATTAAATCATCTACCATCCCACGTATACAAGCTGGCTGATGGATGTATGCAAATGCCTAGCGGGAGGGAAAGACTTTTTGATATACAGCCCCAGTAAATTACTGAGATTATTACAAGAAGAGAGAAAGCATGATAAATTGTTCTGTTGTTGCCTACCTATTCCCAGGATACAATGGTGATAGGCAGGCAGGCAGGCAGGCAGATAGGTGTTTGGGATACCTGTCTATCTGAGAATCTCAAATATAAATAATGTTCTGTGTTATCCCATTATTTGCTTTGTAGCTTCTGAAGCTACATGACCACTGCCCTCTTTCTAAGTCTCCTAGGTTTCTAATTTAAGTGAATAAAGAAGTAAAGCTTCACATTTCTGTTTGCTTCCTACAAATAGCTCCCAGCACGGAGTGTGATGCAGAGCAGTGGGTATTTAGTGCCTGTGCATGGCCCTTTGCTGCCTGGGCTATGCCTACGACGTTGTGTTGTGCCTGTGAAAAATAAAGGTATCCACGTATTACTGTAACGCTGACCAATTCCAGCCCATCGCTGCTCCAGGAGCCGGGGCTGCGAGGGCGGACCCTGGGGCACCACCGCACCCGGCCGGGGCAAGGAGGGGGGGAAGGTTTGCTCCCGGGCTCCCCAGGAATCGCTTCCCGGCCATCGCACCTCCAGGTTGCGATTTAAAAAGTGGCAGCAGATGGCGCTCAGGAATCCGCCAGAACATCTCCGGGCTCGGAGGTGACAAATTCGGAGCTCCCAGGGCTGATGCTGCGCCCAACGCAGCCCCACTGGGGGTGGTGGGAAGCAGCAGCCAGCTTCACCTTCCCCACTGCTCCTCGGCTACGAGCGGTATTTAAAGAAAGGGGAGAGAGTAGGAGGAACCCCAAATCCCATTTCGAAGTGCAGTTTCAGCTCTAGCTCTGGCTTGGTAAGAAATTTGGAAAAAAAAAAATAAATCCGACAGAAAGGATAAAATTTTGTAGTAGATTCTAGCAGCTTGTAGAAAACTATCTATTTAATTCTCCACCTGAAATCCTTTTGCGCTTCTTCATAGAGGAAACGCTTGCATGACGGAGCTGAAAAATACATGCCCAGAGTTAGAGCTGAGAGGGACAGGAGAATTAATTTTCAATACCTTTACTTTTGTGCAGTTTATTTTTCTTATTATTTTGCATTCAGCGGAGGATTTTTTTTCAAACCACTCACCATGCTTTTCTGCTGTTATTTTTATTTCATTGCCTACTTTCTGAACCAATATCCAAGCACTTATGGGAGAAGATTTATGGATCGGGAAGCAGGTTTGCTGTCAAGTGGGCTTGCTTTGCAAGCAGAGACCTGTGCCTAAGCAGGTCAGCAGAATGGACTGCATAAAAGAAAGAAAAATACATCAATTTTGAAAATAAAAATCAAAGTAAGAGAGAGATTGCATACATCTGTTATTTATTTCTACCATTAGCAGCCGGCTGTGCTCTGCATTTCAAGCAGATTAAGGTCTTCCTTCTCCTTTTTAACAAAACAAAAAAAAATCTGTTTAGTGGCCTTACTAGATACTATACTAGGACTTTGGTATTTTTATTACACTTTTTGTCACAAAGTGTGCTTTATAAAGCAGAATGAAATCTCTTAAGTGACTATCAGAACTTGGCCTTGTATGCACAATAATAAAAATGCTTAGCATTTTTGCTGCTTTTGACACGCCGAAGCTTTCTGCAGCCCTTAAGTACTAGCCACAAGAGACCTTTCCACGCTACATGCTAAGACCACTAGAGCTAGCAGACAGCATTTTCCCAGCATTTGTGTTTCCCGGTGCCAGGCTGCAGGCAGCCGGCCCAGGCTGTGGGCACAGGTGGGTGCTGCGAGAAGGCACTTCGCAGCAGAGCATGGGCACAACTGCTGGCCGTGCACCATCCCTGTGCAGATGGCATGGCTGGCTGCCATCCCAAGCTTTGTCTGTGTAAACCTGAGCTGCTGGCTTCCAAGAACTGTCTGAAACCTCCTACGCTTGTATTTTTGACAAATCTTATTTACCCTTGCATCACACGATACGGGGGCAATCCTGAACTGGCCCGTAGGCTTGGCATCAGTCTGGAGTTCCTGCCAAGGAGAAAAAATGGAATAGAGATGAAGCCTACATCTGGAGCTCAGGCCATATGTGAGGTTTTCTCTACATGGCGTACCAGCTGCTGGCCCTACCTGTGGCCCCAGCTGCAATTAGGATGTGCAGGGCTGCGTGTTTGGCTTCAGTACTGCCACTGAAACCCAATGATAGCACAGCCCTGCTGTCAGGGCTCATTGTTTGAGAAATATCTGGGGGGGAAAAGGGAGTTACAGTGAGCAAGATAACTGAAGAAAGGCTGAGATCAATATTTCAGGAAGCCATCTGTGCCGAGACAGCTATAACTGAGACCAGGCAGTTGAGCGGAACAGTGAGTGGCAAAGTAGCTTTGTGTATAGTAAGGAGACATTATTGCTAAACAGTCCGTGGTTTGGGTGATGCTGTTTAGAAATTTAAGTGTAATTCTTCCAAAAGAAGAGGTCTGTAATAAACCTTGGACTGGGGAAAGCCTCTTAAGTCCTGTTCTTTCAATATTCTTCCAAAGGTCAAGCTCATGACAAGAGGTTTCAGTTTCCACATGCACTGATTCAAAGGGGAATTAGCAGCATTAATTACAATCCCTGTTGCTCATACTAAGAAGAGCCTTAGCAAAGGTTTTTCCAAAGCATTTCCAAAACAATAGAGTGGAGTTTGCATCTACAGTGGAAACTTTTTAAAATCTTGCTCTTCTTTCTGTGGAACAGGGTTGACTTTACATGACATCCGCCTCACTCTGTAATATGAGATCTGTTACTAGTCTGTAAAATCAATTAACAACTTAGCACTCAATACCCCCAAAAAAGAAAGCTGCTTATGTACTTCTGACAATGTGTTAAACAATTTTTCAACTAAAGGCTTTATTGCTCGGGTGACTTCCTATCTCGTAAGGAAAAGAGTCCAAGATAGGAAGCATATGCTTAAGATTTCTACTGTCGGTACTAATGAGATCAGGCACAGAGCAGTATCTGTGCAAGAGCAAGAAACAACTATATAGCTGCAAAGCCACTCATCCTCAAATTAGGGTGAAAGGGTTTTCCCTTATGAACAGAAGACTTTGCATTTCTTATTCACTGACAATATTTTCTGCAGTTATCTGGCTCTTGGGAAGGCTCCTCCACGTATCCAGTTTACTATCACCATCTTCAGTGATGTTATTTTATTCAGGAAGTGAGCCTTCAAAAAACTCAAGTCATAGCAAATAATGCTCTGTTTTGTTCCTCTTCATGATCGCACAATTAGGTCTGGTTTAAGCCTATTTTTCAGCTGCGGTGGACATTTGCATTTCTTTTGCATGTGATTTTGTGTGCACACACATGTACAGTTCTGTCAGAGGCTGTACTGTGTGAGTTCTCAGGAGGCAAAAGAAAACGTCTTATTTATTCCTTTTTCTTGCTAACCTTTTAAATTAGAAGAGATTGCTGAATGACAGCATCACGCTTGAAAGCACTACTCTTTCTGCACCCACCAGTTTGACTCATGGCCAGCCTGACTCAAACCTTTCAGGAAGACAGGAGTTCCCTGGGGTGTGCTGGTCTCCAGCTTTTCCAGCAAGCCTTTAAAAGAAACAAAAACAGAACACGGTCTCTTGGTACGTTCAGTTTGCCTTGACCTGTGCTTTGGTGAGTAGCACCTTATCCTTGTACTGGCTGAGCACCGTTTCTTCTAGAAGAGGCTGAGAGAAAAAAATCTCAGAAGTATTTATGTGAGTTAAAAGCATAACACGAGTTAAAAGCGTAACAGGGAAGGTCAGGATGTGCTGAAGATTGGCTTCTGCATAGTGCAGAAACAACCACGCAAACCTCAAGCTAACGAGCTTGGGTACCAGCAGCAGTCTAGAGGCAGCAGCGCAGAGATTAGAGCAGGTTGCCAAACTCACTGCTGAGGCAGGGCAAATGAGCTGCGTGCTGGGTTTCATGCTGCTGTAGCCTGACTGACGCTGCTCCCCAAGCCAGGCATCACATTTTCACGTCTACCATCAATGCCTCAGACAATCAGCCTCCCTGAAAAGCCCTGTTACTTGAAAGTGTTCCAATAACCCATAGAAAAAAAGGAAGGAGATGACGTTGGGAAGCGGGAGCCACCGCAGGAGATAAGAAGCAGAGAGTTGGTAGGTAAAGGTTTCTGGGATAAGTCTGCCCTTGTCTAAAATACCCATGCATATAACCCATAGCACATACTTGTGAAAATACAGTCTATGACATTGGTTTGTGCATATCCTCAGCACACTGCAATCCACTCCGCAGTGTTCTACAGTCAGTGCTTAGTGTAACGCTTTCAAGAGAATTTTTGTCTCTGTGGTGGTTGAAGAAATTTCTGCAGGCACTCAGTTTACAAAATACTCAGGGATGAAATATCTTCCTGTAAGGTGGTACTGTTTCTTTTAGTGTCGTTTAATCACCTTTACTTCATCTTTCCCCCTCTTTTTCTATTCGTGTGCTTCAGGTCCAATTTCCACTGACTTTTCATTTCCTGTGAGTTTAACTACAAAGTCGTCTATCTTGGAAACTTCTCCATAGATTGAGACTTTATATTCCCCTCTAGGTCTTTCATTATTAAAAAAAAAAACAATTAGTAGGTGAAAATCTATCTTCTTTGATACCAAAACTCTATTTCAATCAAACATATGCCATGTACATAAAATGTTATAATCTATTAAATTCCTGTAACTTCTCATAGGTACTAATAGAAGAAAAGGTTTTCTATTACTTCATTTTTAGAATTCTTTTTTTTTTTTTTATTCTCAGAGGAGTCTGTCATATGACTTACATCCCCAGTATGCAGAAGAAGCATTTTACTTTTTCCCATCATTTTCCATGTCAATTGTTAGACTTCAAAAAGCAAAACACACATGGCAACTGGGTGCCAGTAATTTTTAAAGTCTGACCCTGTGTCTTTCGCATCTAAACCCTATCATCAGGTTTCATTGCAGGAATTCTTCCCTGTTCTGTCTCGATTTTACTTCTCAATCCTTACCTTTCTTTTTTATTTGTCCTTTTTAACTTTTTCTTTTTTCTTTTCTTTTTTTTTTTTTGTTACATGTTAAGCCTCAAGCTGCATGTGCCTGCACAAATGCAATAAAGCAGGTTAAAAAATATACCTTTATCTACCAACACATTAATTTTATTTCTATCCACATTTTAAAAGAGCAAATTCGCTTTCAGACAGAAAATGTCTATGATGCAATTTAAGACTGTAACATGCTTCAGCCTTCAACAGCACAGTTCAAAAGATAAACCTATTCTGAAGCATTAATCTTTACCCTTCATGCACAAAATCATCTGGATTTATAAATGTCCAGACGCTGATTAAAACTGGAGCAAGAAAGGAAAGGAAGAGTGAAGAGCAACATTTTCCAGGTTACCCAAAATTCAAAAAATTATTTGTAAGTTTTTCTGGAAGGTGGCTTTCATGGGAAAGAATCATGCTGGACCTATTAATGCTCGGCTGCAGCCAGACTTCCTTTCCTACACAGCATATTTCCACCCCCAACACACCGGAGCCCTATCAAAGCTCCCCTCTCTCCTGGGGCCTCAGCACCAATGCTCTCCTCCCTGCTTCAACCATGGGGACTCCGTTCATTGACAGCGATGCGAGGATAAGAAAGGCACTTGTTTTACACCTGCTGCTGAAGAGCAATCAGAAGGAACTTGGCCTGATGCAGCTCTGCTTCTTTTCCCTCGTCCCAGGAGATGTTGGCGTTTATCCCAAGAGGTTTCAAAGCATGGAGGTGAATCTCTGAGGTTAGGCACTGTGTCTTGGGATGGAAAGGAGAAGGCATTCAGTCCATTTCTGTTCTTCTGGTAACAGAAAAATTCTCTACCACATATCCAGGATGGGATGTGGAAATGTACGTGGTTCTTGGATGCTGTTGAGAGGAGAGGCTACCTGCTCCACGCTGACACCTCCTCTGCCCAGTCCAGCCAAGCAACCTGCTTCAACAGTGCCCAGATCTCCACAAGCACACAAGGCCAAAGCAGTTCCTGCAGCTCCTCTGGTGCTGCGGAGAGCCCGTCTCCTCGCGGTCCCACGCAGTAACTTTTCTCATGGGCCACCTGGACTTGGACCCTCCAAGGAACCCACCATAGTGACCACCATGCTAGTAATGCTGATAAGGTGTGCAGGAGGTACCATGGCACAAAGCTAAGGCACATCTGTAGCCTCTAAGCTTTGCCCTTCCAAGGTTTTCAAAAACGCTGCTACAATGCTAAGAGCTTCTCAACAAAATAATAGCATAAAGGTTTAGTCATCTTAAACATATAAGTCAGTTCCTTCTCTCCTGTTATTCTCTCCCCACCCCAAAAAAATTATTATTGTATTTCATTTTTATTTGTACTTTCTGAAGACTACTGCATTTCCAAGAAAAGGATTAAATCTCTCAAAGTGAGATAATAAAACTGAAGCTGTAATGAAACACACTGGATATACGGGGAGATATTTCATTTAGGCATTGGAATAAAAATCTAGTTACATTCCTGATCAGAATAATTCATGACCAGAATGCCTCATCCTATTTTTAATTGTCCTTGTTTTTCAAATAAAATTTATGGATGGTTTGGCTAAATCATTGCCTGTCAAACTTAGGTTGTGAATGGCTCAGTGAATCTCAAGGGGCACTTTCAGTTTTTAGGGCAATTCATTTATTTGTTTGGCTATACTAATAAAGCACATATACAGAGATTTACATTCTTATTCTGCTACTGAAAATGTATGAACCATACGGAAGTGACAGCAAGGAACAACAAGAAAGAGCTTCTACAGAAACTCTGAACAATATTCCTATTTTTTCTACTGAGATTTGGGGGAAACAAAAAAAAGAGAGCTTTTTCTTAAAATCCTAGGGAAGAATACAATAGTTACATAATTGAGATCTATTCAGATGTTTTTCGAAAAAACATCTGAAGTGCTTGATTAAACCAAGAATCGAAACATCATGGCACATTTAATCTGATTTGCTTATAATGGTTGCTGTAAATACATTGTATTTAGTGACCTGACACAATATACTTGTTTGTACACTGAAACAGGGCAAAGATACAGCTTGCTCACTTCAGAGAAACATTACAACACCAGAGACAAAACAGAACGCTGTTGGAGCTTATCATGTACTTTTCAAACCAGCATAGTTACATTAATTCTAGAAAACATTATTCCCTCAAATCAGAAAGGTCTGCAGTAGAAAGGGATGTTATTGGCTTGTTAACAAAAACCAAAGATTGATTTCACTTCTGTCTATGCTGAGACAGCTTTCTATGAGAAACTGTCATGGAAGATTATATAGATTCTTTTCCTGCCCCCAACTCCCAGAAAAACACAGTGTGGACAGACAAGCAGCCTTCTGAATACTTTCAGTAAAATAACCGCATCTTCATATTCCTCATCTAGTCTACCTCTGTGGCTGCCAAGTAAACTAAGTTTCCCAGATGTGCTCCAGACATGACATGCTCTTCCTTCACTAGTAAGGCACAACAGCAGAACAAGTTTAATACTAGGTCAAATTTGCTGTGCAGCTGCTCCTTCCACAGGAGGGCTCACCTCCCCGGCTTCCCACAACTAGCTCTTTACACTTTAGCCAATGTTAATGCAAAGTACTCCATGGCATCTCAGCCATCAGTCCCTGTTTCTCTCAGTCTGTTTCCACCAACAGCCACAGCTCAAGTCCAAATTCACCACTCAGGTGAATTAGTTAAATAAGTAATGAGTTCAGTTATTCATTAGTAAGCTAGTTCAAAGCGTAACAAGACATCCAGCAACCTGGTCCAAGCAATGTAAGTCATCAGTTCTTTCATACTCATATAATCAATTTCTTACATGTCAGATCATGCGTTTTCCAGTTGATTAGTCTATCATTTATCTATCAAATGTTTCTGAATTAATTATCTATGCCTGATATGCACATAAGCCCATGTCGTTACTACACTATTTTATCTGATATCTTCCACTCTGCATGTTCTCATCTCTATTGTCCTTTTTTCAGTCCTTTCAACAACCAGAGACATCCTGCTTCTCAGCTTGCTTTTCTGACTTCTCCATCACACTTTTAAACACCCCATCACTTTAGCTGCATAATTAGAATAATAAGACTTACTGTTCTTCAAGTCTGCATGGAATTGATTTACCCTAGAGACCTAATCAATGTGGTCTTCCTCTGGCCCTAAACACTATTAGTGTGTAAGTGTTACCTTTCACAAATTACAGATCTACTTCAGCACATAAGGCCTCATGCAAAGCCAAAGGAAGAAGGGAAAGCTTCCTCTACAACTCAAGGATCTTTGAACCAGAAACACTCTTCACTCTGCAAATACACTTTACTGAAATATTATGTATATCTAATACCGAGATCTAAGAAAATATCCTGTGTTGTTGGTGTTTGGCATGAGACACCAATGCTTACCCACACAAACATAATTACTCTTGTGTAGCTACTACAGAGAAGCAGTTTACCATTGACCTTGGCATGTGGACTATATTCACTTATCTGACCAAATCTGAAAAAATGAAAAAGGCCATCAAAGAGACACTGATGATGAATGAAAGCTTTCAATTTCTGCCCTTCCACAAGATATTTCTTTTGCAGCTGGGCTGTTGCAGAAGATTTGTCGTAAAATTTTGGAGCAGCTTCCATGTAGTTGTGCTGACAAAAGCACATTTTCTCTTCATTACCCAATACATCTCAAATTGCTTCCTGCTCTTGGTAGCTCTGATGGACCATTGTTCACTACCCTATTGTGCGTATAAGCTGTCAACTTGGATATGAGAAACTCACAATGGGACACTGAAGTTGTTCTCTTCGTAACATAATGAAAAAAAAAACCAAACCAAAACACGTCACACAGTAGAAAGTAGGAACAAGAATCTGAGCAGACTAATCATTTCAGATGCTAAACATCTTGCCAAACATCTGTTTATTTGAGAATGTGAATGAAAGCAGGGGGAGGTTTGCACAAGGAGGGGTTATAGCACTGAGCGTGGAAAACAAACACACCAGTGCAAAGCAAATGCAGATCTGCTGCTGCTTGCCAAACTGAATCAAGCCCTTGTAATCTTCTTTCTCAACTTCTCCAAAGAGAAATTTGTCAGATGGACCAAAGTTAGTGATGACATAAAGGAAGAGGAGCAATATCTGGTGAACATAAGGATGTATCCAAAAATAATATGGTTAGGAATGGGAGTTCACCAGAGGCAAAGGTAAGTTATATCTTAATTTAATACTCCGTAAGAAGTGAAGAATAACCTTTTCAAGTAACATTAAATATAAAAATATGAAAAGCAGGGAAAATCACTGCACAGCTAGCTACCCGCTTTACAATGTTTACTGACTCCAAATGTTTAAGTGTCTTTTTCTGAGTAACCAATGCAAAAAAAATTCAAATACAGCAAAGTGGTTGATTTTGATTTCAGGTTCACACACACAAAACCCAAAGATATCTGTAGCTTACCACTTTCCCAAGTCATATGAATGACAAGGTAAAAGAATGTTTTAAATTTATTAATTTTGTTATACTTTCTTTGGTAAGGAGTAAGGAGCTGAACTTAGCAAAGGGGTAAAATAATAACCCCTTAAAAACAGCAGTGTTCGAAAAAAATAGCAAAATCGAAACAAAAGTACAACATAATTTCCAACATAAAGGCAGTGAGAATATTTAAGACTACAAAATAAAATGGAAATTCATGATGAAGAGGCTCACTGAGCTATCTGCAGCTACATTATCAATGGTGAACAAGCAGGCAGATGCACTCTATGGCATCTGTCATTGCAAACGAATTCCAGTGAGTTTTATGAAAAAACCCACAGCCTGCCTGCATAACTAGCCAGTGACTTAGCTGACCTCAACCTGGTTGTATTTGGCTATAAAACCAAATTAAACTCACAATGTTTAAGCTGACGCTAACCAGCACAGCCATTCCCAACCCTGGAGATGGATGACCTCTTTTGCTATTTGTGTTTGGTAGATGGCCAAACGCCAGAATAGACTTTTTACTGCTGCCGTAGCCTCACCTCACTGCCATCTGTACACAGGTTTCAGATATTCCTGTGATGCTCAGGCGACTCAGTTCGCAGGGCACACGGATTTCAGTGCATCAGAAAATCTGCTCTGTACCCATAAAGCATTTGACTTCTCGCTTAGCATACACAAAACCATCCATGCAGTCAGCCTAGCCTAAAATGTCCTTGGGTTTTGCCTCAGCAGAACTTGCTGTCTGGTTATCATGCTAAGTCTCCCACTTTTCATGAAAGGCAACCTGCTTCTGGAGGAAATGTCACTTATTGGTCCTCAAAACCCACAGAGTGGGGCACCATCTCTGGGCAGTGAGGAAAGCTGTGGAGAGGCGAAGGCAGAGCGCAGCCTGAGCCCTCCAGTGCTCCCTGCCGCTGTGGTTGGTGTTTTGGTGCTCCGTGGTACCCTTCAGCACCCTGGGCAGGCTGGGTTCCTGCATCCCAGCTACTGCTCCCAAGAGTGCCCTGTTGGCCCCAGACCAGGTGGGGAAAGTCCCCTGTAAGGACAGAGCAGAAGCTGGGGACATGCTGCCTTGCTTGGTGCCCAGAGCTGGGTCACAACAGGAGCGGTGGCACTTGGGGCAGGAGCTCTGGTTTTGCAGCAATGCCTGTGGTGGCCCTGCCAAGGTGCAGCTACCCTCAGAGCTTCTCTGGGGTTCAGGGCAGTGCCTCCATGCTGGGGTGCTGCCCCACATGGGGCATCCCAAGGAGGGCAGGGGAGAACAGGGCATGTTCCCTTCAGCACCACACAGCCTGCATGACATCTGCTGGTGTGCAAACTGCACCTTTGTTCCAGCCTTGCCTTGCTGCATGGCAGGGATACCCCAGCCTACCATTAGCATTTTTGAAAGGTCGTGGGGACTGGGAAGTTCCCCACAACTGGAGAAAGGCACAGAGACAATGGACATAAATTGAAAAGTGGTTCAGACTGAATGGAAGGAAAACTTTCTTCACTTTGAGGATGGTCAAGCCATGGAAGCAGTTGTGCAGAGTTTGTGTAGCCTTCATCTCTGAGATTTTAAAGACCCAGCTGGCTAAAGGCCTAAGCAATCTCACCTGTCCCCACAGCTGATCCTGTTTGGAGGAGGTTGGACTGAGACCTTCCAAGGTCCTTTTCAACTTGCATTTATCCTACAATTTTCTTTTCTTTTTTTTCCTTTTTCCTCAGCTCTACTTCTAGAAAGATTGTCATAGAAATGCTCTAAAAGTGAAGTCATAGCAATGTTAAAAATGCACAGAAGCACTGCAAGTATTTTAGCTCAGAAGGATTACCTCATGGCCACACATGATAAGTCTGAACAAAAGCTATGTTGATATCTTTGTCATCACCATAGGCATCAAAATCTCAAGCTATCAAGAAAATTTAGACAGTTTTCTAGATTGTAAACTCTGAACTTAAAAGACTTTGAGATGTAGGCAGTCATTGGAAAGCTCAAGTGGTGACCTGGAAATGACCAAAACAAGTTCACAAGATCCCACATTTCTTAAATGGCTTGTTTTTGTAGTTGGCTGATGCCTACAAAATGCTAAGTACTCTAAGTACCTCTCCTACGGTATAAGGGACTTTGTTTTTACCTGTACTCCAGCAACTCTTTGAAATCCCTGCCCTGATTCCGAGGGCATGCAAGCAGTAAATCAGCAGGAATGTATCTACTGTCCATCAGGTCTCAAGTCACAGTACAGCAGTTCACGCCTTCTTTAGGAAGCTTTCAGTAGTCTGCAAGTTAAATCGGCAAAAGTTGAAGATCACTAATTTAAAACATCTGACAAATTTATGAGATACAAGTTCACTGAGCAGAACTGCATCTCAAGGAAAGGTAAAATCCATGTTTCTCATTTAGACAAGTTAGTAAAACACTCAGAACTGGCAGAGCCAGACCTGCTTTGCTAGCGATCCTACCCATCACGCCAGGTTCAGGCTCTTTCTGCTAGCTGTATGTCCAGCTACGCACTCCAACAGTTGATCCTGGGTTTTAAACTCCTTTCAAACAATATAGATAATCTTAATTCATATTTGTCCAACTGAGAAATGTAAATGACATGACCTGCTTAGCCAGCAGAACGGAGAAAGAAAAGGGGAAAGAAAGAAAACCTGCACTTAATAAATGGTGTTTTGTTTTCTACAACATTCATCAAGGTTTCAATGTGCAGCAGAGAAGGTGACTCTTCATTTCCTGGAAACATTTCTAAATGCCTTAAAGCGACTCTATAACTCTTTCTCCACGGAGCTAAAGGTGAGTAGAGTTTATTGTAACTTAGAATTAAGCTAACCTCCAAGTAGGTGTTAATTGTAGACATGCAGCTCTATTTCTCCATCAACCCTGCATAAAAAGATTTGCATTGCACTAACCCAGAGCAAGGTGCTGTGCAGGCAGGACCTTATGTTCTGCCTACCTGTGATGTTTTAAGAAACAAGGTGAAAGACAGGTGGAAAGAACAACTTGCCTGTATTATCATTTACCTGACTGAAATGCAATACTGCAGTTTGCCATCCTCTCTTACTACTGGCTGTGTTGTGGGCTCCATCTCCTGAATATTTTCCTGCTCTTACTATAACTGAAACAGTGAGCAGTGGCTAGTTTCCCTCGAACCTGCCTTTCTCCCCTCAGTTGCCCATATAGCATTTCCTTTATACACCAATTGCTGCAGCAAACCCTTGGCTGGAAAAACCGTAAGCTGAAGGGCTGAGCAAAGTCCCAGAGAGGCAGAAAAGCAGAAGTGAGGCCCAATTTGCTGTGCTGTTCTCCAGAACAGCCCAACTCTCAGGAAAAATAGCCACCAGCTCCTGAGAAATCACCAGCATGCCGGGACAGCCAGGTGCTGGCAGGGAGGTAATGGTGTAGAAAGGAGCAACTGGGCAGCACTGGCGGAAATCTCCCAGAGCAGCAGAACCACCGGCATTGCTAAACAGCCTGAGAAACACCTCGGTAAAACTGCTCAATTTGTGCAGTACACGGCTGGACTCCCAGTGCCAAGAAATTAAAACCCAATCAGCTTTATTGGCCTGTGGATGCCAGGGCAATTAGCATTCATTTCTGACAACATATGCCCGTGCACTGCTCTGGCTCACGTGAGCATGTCTCCCCCAGCCCGGGCTGCTGGTCTGCTCGCTCCGGGCATGGCAGGGATGCCAGCAGCAGAGGTGGCTGCCTCTTGGACTCCCTCTCCGATCCCCTGTTTCTTCAAAGCTATATGAGCATCGAGGTTAGAAGCAGCAGCATCCTCCATTCTTGGAGATGAAGAATAAAACATCCTGGTTATTAGTTCCCCTTGGATCGGTAAAACCAGCAGCGCTAAAATGCTTGCTGCCTTCTGTGGAGAAGTAAGTTTCAAAGACAGGAAGGGGCATTTGGGGGAAAAAATGCAGAGGATTCTTGTTTGCAGTCTACAAGAGGTTTCCCTGATGCTTTAATTAAATGTGTATATTTGGAAGTGTTTAATAGTTAAATTAAAGCCTAGATATTAGTTCTTTAGGAGGAGCTGTGGTTTTATATCAGAGGCCTGCATTTATAATTGAGTAGATCACATCAAAACAACTTGTATTTAAATCAGACTGTACTTCTAAATATATCTAACCTCCACACATAAAAACTCCCAGCAGGTGCCTTGTTAAACAATAAGGAACATAGGAGGCAGATTGCTGTTATGAAGCCTTTGGTGAAAACTAACTCTAATTGTGTGCTTGCATTTTTTTTACCAGTTGTAATAGTAAATCTCTCAACAGTACAAAAAGAGACTTTTGCAGTTCAAGCTAGGAAGCTAAGCAGTGTGATTTCAAGATATCATCTGCCTTAGAATTTAGCACCTAAAAATTCAAGAGTATTACTATTTGATTCTGTGAGCGCCAAAGTATCTTTGAGAACATAAGCCTAGTCCCAAAGACATTAAATGCCATTTTTTTTCTTCCATGCACCAAATTCAAATGCAGAGAAACTAGTCATTATTCAGAAAGAAATCCCCACCTTCACGCTCCAGAAAATAAGGATACAATACATATAGTGTATACAATCTAAACATTACTAGAACATGAAAAATAAACAAGTTCCTTACACGTACCTTATGGAAAAGATAATACTCTGATGTTAATTAAAAGCCTTTCTATTTAGCTTCATTTTTCTTCCTCCTTTTATTAGAGCATTTAATGAGTCCGCTAGGGTTTTTCAAATGCAGACGCTAACTGTATTTACAAGTAGACTCTGACAAATACATGAGCCTCTGAATCCTTAGCTAACCCCGACCATAATTTAATCAGAAGCCTGAAGCAAGAGAGGTACACACACTGGTTTGTAAATAGCTTGAGGATTTTTCTTCTTGGAATGAGAGTTTTGCCACTCAACTCCTTCATACCAGAATATAACTGTGAATTTCAGTACAATTCAAACCCCATACTACTGAAGACTGAAGAACAGAAAATTGTACTTATGCTAGCATAAAGATTTAAGTTAAAATTACCTTAATGTAAATAAGACTAAACAACTTTTAAAATTAAAATCTAAGTTACCAACTACAGAAAAAACAAGAATAGCAAACAAAGATATAGGCCCCTAAAGAAACCCACATCTTTTTAGAAGCTACTCTCTTTTACTCACAAAAGTATTAATAGCAATCTACAAAATGATATCACCACCCTCCTGAATCATCTGTAAAAAAGCTTCTGCTGGCCACAGAGCCTTTTATAGCAGGAAATTAGGTGTGAAATTTGATCTGAGACCTGTGGCCTCTTGGGAAATGTAGTTTAGTAACTGGGTACCCATTTTGTTACAGGCCTTGTTGTCATCACTGAGGAAACTAAAGGAGACATTTTTACCAGTAGTTGACTTTCATTTACTTTTAAATCCTGCATGACAGGTCTCTAAGTGGTCTCTTTTTAGATCTGACTTGACTGAGCCCTTTTCTAAGGGAAAGAAAATTTGAATTCCTTGGGAGGGGATTGTGGGTAATCTGCTGCTTTAAAAAGGAACGAGTGAGCATTTTTCTTATTGAATTTAATAGAGATTGCATGGGGAGCTCTCAGGAGAAAGAAGTGCTGCTGCTGGCATTTAGGTTAGAAAGANGGATATTCTTTTTCATCAAATAAGAGTTTATAGACGGGGTCTTTTTTTAGGGGTCTTCTTTGAGTTTGACCGTCTGTAGAAACAAAAAATCTTGCTCTGAACAGCTTTTAGGTCCACATAGAGGGAGTAGCACAAAGGCTGGCAAGGAATCAACAGATTAGAGGAGCTAGGGAGGTTCTTTGGTGGGTTTTTTTCCAGTTTTCAAGCTATGTAGAAATGTTCTCTGGCCCTCTTCTGTACAGCTCCTAAGGGTTAGACTTACAAATGCTTTCTCTGGAGTTACATAAATCTCTTATTGCAAAGGTAAGTTATTCATTTGCCCTGGATCTGACCCTCACATTTGCAAAAGCCCATTCAGTAACCCTTGTTGCTGAAGCTTGAGTGGTCTCTGCATTCCTGCCTCACCTGAACATGCTCTGGGTGTTTCAGATGTTAATAATGTCTCATTAATTTCTCAGGTAACCTGGGTTATCTGTAGAGGCAGAAGATTGCCACCTTTGGAAATGCTGTGTGGGGGTGTTTTCTTTACTCAGGAATCTGATTATATTGACTATGCTGAAGAGCAATTAAGTATGAGAAATCTTGCCTCCTCAACTTCTCTTTTAGGAGGTCTAAAGAGGTTTGAACTCTGATTGTATTAACTGACAGGCAGCTTAATTGGTTCCCCTTCATCGGAGTTTCAATGTAATGATGGGCTTTGTACAGCCTTGAGTAGGTGTAATGTAAGAACAACTTTCCTCTCAGCTGCTTCTCTGCTCTGTGAGAGCATGCTGGCCCGTGACACTAGGAGTTGAGGGTGAAAACCATCACACTCAAGACGTGTGCCTGGGGCAGAGGGATGCTAGGGGATTTCATACTGCTTACTAGTGCCTCTGTAGTTCAGCCCAATTTTTGAGCAGGAATGGTCCAGAGCTCAAAGCCTCTCAATTATTTTTCCTCAGTCTTTCTCAGTTTTTAATTATTGCTGAATAGGGAAAAAGAGCACAGGTATGGGGCATGCTTAAATCAGAGTTGTCCCAGTTCCACACTCCTTCCCTTCACCTTCTGGGAGGTGGAATGAACAGCACCACCCAGTAGTCTCATTTATTAGAAGACACTAATGAGCACGTTCAATCTAAAGTGAAGACCCTGTTGTGCATAGGTCAGCTTCATTTGAAATCTAAGGAGACCCAGGGAACTGGTTTACTGCAAGATGTTAATTAGTTTTATTGAAAGCAACAGCAGTTTAAAAACACAACAAAAATACTTTTTCTATGAGTGTTTGGTTGAGAAGATAATCTCACAACTAGTGACTGGGAGGGAGAGAGGAGAGCAAGAGGATAACCACTTGGTTGAAAAATACAGAAAAGTATTACCACGGGCTTTAAAAACTTATTATAATAGGCAATGATATCATTCTGATTTCACAGTGAAACTCAATTTTGTGTGTCAGCAAAGCAATCTTAAACTGCTGAGCAGATGTCAGCTGCATATCTGCCATGTCAGTGATCAGGAAAGATGTTTTTCATGAGCAGTAGCAGAGTCACAGCAAGGAATGTTATTTTTTCGTATACTTTGCAATGAATGTGGAGGGTTGCAAGGCTTTCAAAAAGTATTTCCTAATCTCTTCAAGTCATGGATTCTGTCCATTTATGCGCTTTTTATTCACAATATTTTCTGCAGCTATTGGGAGACAAGTGAGAAGCCTGGAGGAAGCTATAGGATAAGGGGCTTTAGGAGAACACTTTCGGCAAGGCTGGTATTTCAGTTTAGTATTTTCAGACTAAATTCTACTGCAAATCTTGACAGTCTCTGTAGAGTCTGGGTAAATTCATAAAACTATTCCCTAAAATACTTGCTCAGCCTTTTTAAAATTAATTCAGTTCTGCACCTGAGCATCCTGCTTCAGCTCTCTTTTGGCTGGTACTCCTGTGACTTGAGTTTTCACCGACACACACAGTTCTTGAAAGGACAGTTTAAATTGTTATGCATGAGTAATGATACTAGAAAGGCATTTCTCCCACCTCTCACTATTACCGGTGGTATATTGTTGCTGGAAGCTACATAAAACTTTGAAACATCTAGCACAAGATGAGAGTGGTGCATTACGAAAGAGATTGAAACTGCTGCTATTAAGAACCTGGGGAAAGGGGGAAATGAGCATAAAAATTGGGAGCATCAGGTGTTAGTCAGCAAGCCTCCCACTGCCACGTGACTGAATCTGAACGGACTGCACGCAACCTGTGGGTCGCATACAACCTTGAGTTTTCTATCTAGATTATCAGGTTTGCAATATTTGACCAGTTATATTTTCTCTATGTCTTTTTCGCTGAACAAAGAGACTTGCTAAATAACCTCACATATCACTTGTAGACTTGCAGGGTGTTTTTTTCTTTTTCTTCAGAGTTCAGGACTGGCCTTACAATTCTGCTTCTTCCACTGAGGTCAGATAGTTTGAAGAGCTCAACACTTGTTAGTCCTCAAGGGTGCGAAGATGGGACTAGTGATTGACCATGAGCTCTTTTGTGATGTACATTAGTTCAGCTCTTGACTCCACCTTGAAGTCTATGAACCTTGCTATAGTTCTCCTCTCTGTGGATCAAATAAATACTGCTTACCTATATATATATATATATATAAAAAAATAACCTTGAGGTTTAAAGGAATAATGAGATCCCAGTAAACACGGGCAAACACAAACTAGGTTTTTAGTGGAGCTCAGAGCTCCACATACACCTCATGATTAGAAAATCTGTTCCAGTGTCCAAAGTATCAGCAGCCTTTTTTTTTTTAACCCTTTTTCAGTAATGCTTGCAATGCTGTTCTATGGGATTTCAAAGTACAAGGTGTTTTGTGGTTTTTTTGTTTTTTACTTTGGCTTAGCCAAGAGCTTGCAATGCACAGCAGAGATTGCAGCCCTAAGACATTGAAGCAGACAGAGCATTTTGAGTAGTGCTTTTTTGCATTTGTCCAACGTCTCAACAGGATCAGTAATTTCGCTCCCAGCATTGCAAAAGATTTGTCACCATTTTAAGTACAGATGAAATTAATCCCATCTTAAGGTTATGACTAGTGATTCTTTCATTTTCCATATTCAAGTCTTCACCCTAGAGAACACAGACTAAAAGGAGAATTGTTGATCTTCAGTTTCAGTGCAATAAATGAAGAGCTCTAGCTAAAGCAGCACCAATTTTGACAAGACAGTATGCACAATGAGAGGAGGAAAGAAGTCTCTGATATCTCATTATCTATAAATAATGCAGAAGAATATTTGAATGGGAGGTGATGAAGCTACAGGATTTATTCCTCATTTTCCCAATGGCATGGATTTATAGTGACTGCTTCGAAAGAATCTGTAAGTGGCTGGGCATGTCAAATGGAGGTCAAGATGGATATTGGAGGAGTGCAGTCATCTGTGGTATTATTTTCTTTTCAAAAACTGTTGAAGAGGTAGAATGTATATTTGCCCACCATCCTGCCCCAGGGCAGAAACAGCTCCTCCTAACCAATTGCTGCTGGATGTTGATCCAATCAGTCCTGATTAATCTCTACAAAGGCGATTTCTACAAACTCCCTAGCCAGCCTGTGCCAGCAGTTTCCCCTGTAGTCAGTATATAATTAGTACCTTACTTTAATTTGAATGAGTCAGGCTTTATCTTTCATCCAATGGTTGTTATTGTGCCTTTATGATACGTTGAATAGTCATCCAATGGTTGTTATTGTGCCTTTATGATACGATGAATAGTCATTTACCACTCCCTCTCAATATATTTGTGCTTTGTAGTCAAGTCACTTCTGGGTAGCCTAAATAGATTTTGATAAGTCAGACAAGTCTTTTTGCTGACAATGATCATACAGATTGGATTTGGAGTATAATGGTATCACTCTAATCAGCCCATGAGGAAGAAAACAATCTTTTTTCAAAGACAGAGTCAAACTTAGGATTGCACATCCAGTCCTTGCTATATCATCAGGTATTCCAGGGAGACAATGTTTGTCTATGCTTTTTATAGCTGCCCATAAAAAAGACCCAGAGAAAACTCTGCTTCCTGTGTTTTAACCTGATTTTGGTAAAAGAGTAGCTTTTACTTGACCCTGATGACATGTCCCACCCAAATCAGCTGACAGGTTTTTTCATGGCGGATGGACTATCTTAATTCTAAAACATACCCATAAAAGAGCAGGTGATTTAAGACACTATTTCAGTCAGATTTGTGTGTGTATATATGGCGTAGGCCTCTGTCTTCTTCATTAGAAAGTTGATCTGCTTATGGCATCACTTCTCAATCGCTACAGAGGTTGGGCAGTCTCTCAAGGTTTTCCATTTGAAATGCCTGAAATCCGATTTAGCAAATTTGTTGCACTGCAGTTCTGACTGCAAAGGTAATCGCTTGTGAAGCATGTGTAACCTCTCATGAAATTTGTGTAGAACTGAACTAATACCGTGTGCTTTTCATAGAAGGAAAAGATGCATTTTTTAAAATTTATTTAGGTATTCTTTACTGCTTATATTTGTTTGAGTTTGGGGAAAAGAAGGGGAGAATTATAGTAGTTCTTCTACCTTTAAATTTTTATTCTCCATTTTGAATAGCTATCAGATGACTGTATTATGAGAAATAGAACTTGTATGTGATGTTTGCAACACAGAGGAACACCCTGAATGATTTACAAATAAATGATGTCCTAAAAAAGAAGAGAAATTACTTCCGTGGAGTGATGCATTTCAATAGTTTTAAATAACGGCAGTCAGTATGGGGCACTGCTGATGATTGGTGCAATGGGTCAGCATTCACATTGCAATAACACTGAGAAAGGAAGCTTCAATTAAAACTCCAATCTATAGCCCACTTCAAATAATTGAAATATTTCCCTTGACTTGAGTGGACTTTACTGTGCAAGCAGCCTCCATCCTAATCACCCAGGAGCTATCACTGCTGAACTCTGCAGGGAGAGGCAGAGCAATCTGGTTTTCTTGCGTTGGTTTTTGCATTGCCTTGGCGGGTCACAGAATGGGGTATGGACCCAAGGCACAGATCACAAAGGGTCTGCAGTCCGCAGGACTTGGGAGACTGCTGCAGCTAGTGTGTTCATTTCTTCTAATCATGTAACGTCTTATATATTCTTCAGCTGGCCAGTTGTGTAGTGGTGCTTCAATCTAGTGGTAGTGACAACACATTATTGGGAGAGAGCTGAGTTGGAAGAAACGGCTCTAGAGCTCATTAAAATTTCCGTGCAAGAAAAAAAATGAAGACTTCTGTTTGGCAGCGTTAGAATCGCTGAATACTTTGGGGGAATTGCGTAGACTGAGCACAAAGAAATATGCCAGGGTGAATTCACAAGTAGATTACCAAATAAACTCTATGGCTGGAAACATAAGATCTACAGTAAACTGCCCCATTCTTGTTTTCTCCTTGTTCCTTCTAATACAAGGGCTTATCGTAGGCTCAAACATCATGCACTATTCTTTAGACTTCCAGTGAATGGAAAAATCTGTTTCATGCCCTTGATGGGATGCATGCAACTTCGGCTGAAGGCTGAGAAAGTGCAGGAAATCATTAGGGTTCTGCTTTGCATAAAATTAACAGTATGGATTTTAAGTGACTGCCTTCTGTACACAATTTAATTATTGAAAGCACGACCCCCTTTGAAACTGAGCCCAGGAAACACATTTCTCTGTAAATGAATGAGCATTCTATTACAGTGTAATGCACTGGAAAGGACTCCAATAAAATCAACTTGCTTACCCTAAATTCTTTTTTCTTAGAGTAGTTCCTGTAAGCGAGGAGCACTGGAAATCCTCTTCCAGTAAACTTTGGATTGAATATTGAATACACCACTGTCAGGGTATTCTTCTTCTCTCCATTGTACCACCCCTTTCCAATCACTCAAAGAAGCTGACTGTTTTTATTTAGTTTGCAGAAAGCTTGTGCTCTTTATAGAAATCAAAAGAAAATAAAATAAAATCTACCTGCGTGGTCAGGAGAAAATGTCTTTAAATGTAATATTGTTTCAGTTCTTTCTATGATTTCATTAGAGAAATTAATGTTCCATTTCAAGTAAATTTTCAGATTCAAATAGGGAATCATGATTCAGTTGACATAATCCAAAGAATGGGACTACTTTGTCTGTATCTTTTATCTTTATTTTTCAAGGACTCCACCAGGACTTGGAGGTCTCCACAGGGTTTTTTTTTGCTTTGCTTGCTTGTAGGAATTAATGAGTTTGAAGTCTTGTTTTCCCTGTTCTCTTTCATTTCGCATACTGAACCTATCATTATTTACAATCGATTTGTGCATGTTTGAGTTATCCATGAAATTGAAAATTCATTGAAGAAATTACTCAAGCATTTGAGTAAAGTAAAAAATGAAAAGGGAGGAAAATTCCAGCATAGAAGATGGTTGATTTTGAGGATCTTTAGCACACAGAAGAGACATACTTCATTGGTTACTTTTAAAATTCCTTTAACGGTGCTTGAGGCTCTGCCTCCACCCAGCCTTTAAATCTATTAATACAGCCCAAGATGTTGCTAACACCTTTCTATTGTAATTTCCTGGCATAATGTTGGAAGTGAAATAATATGTATGGCTATTACTTGATATCTACACCTGAAATCAACACACTATAATAGTGTGTTGTGCTCCACTTACCTAAGAGCACATGCATATTTTAGGTGACGATACTGGTTAGAGAATTCCATCATGAAAAGCCTTTGTCCAAGTGTGGATGATGCTCTAGTGATACAGTGAATCAATGTCTCCTTTTAGTGATATGCTTAAAGCTCAAAATATTCCAGAAATTTGCAAATTAAAAACACCAAAAACAAATGACTACCCATTTTTAGCTGAATTGTTGAATTCCCTTGGCTTTGCAGAAGCAGAATACAAATTTCTGAAATACTCGTCTCCTCTTCCATTAGCTTTTTTGCTTTTTCCATTTTCTCCAAATAGAAGAGGTGGAGGCATATGATGACTTTTAGAATATAAGTTTAGAATATGTCTCTCGGAGTGTTGTAGCTGAAGTCTGGACAGAAACAGATTTTCTCTGAAGGAGTGAAATTATGAGTTAAGTGAAAGAATTAGGATCAATATGAGATGAATGCTTGGTTTGGGCTCTCTTTTGCTGTGTTTCGTTTTTTTTTGTAGGAATAAATCAGAACTCACAAAATGACTGACTGGTACAGGAGCAAAAAGAAAATCTCAGGATTCAAGGGTCTGCCTTCAGTTCGCTGCTGTGATTTTACACTTCTGAAAAATTTAACCCTCAGCATACGTGGGCTTAGGTTTCTTGTTTGTCAGGTATCAGCAGCAATTTCCAGGGTGTGGTGAGGATATGCACATGGTGGATTCTGGCATGTTTAGCTGTTATGGAAGCTGGAAGTAAGGAAGGTTACAGATAATAATTTCAATGATCTGTTCGTGCATGCTTTCTCCTTAGTGCATCCTTACCTGTCTTGCACTCTCCTGTGGCTTTGTGCCCCTCTGTTTACTTCCTCTCTGTGCAAGAAGCAGATATACTCATGAAAAAACATGATTTTTTTTTTAAATATGAGGCTCTAGCTGCTGTGCTAATACAGGTGCATTAAAAGCTTTATCTGCCCAGCAAAGGCAGGAGTGTTTTCCAGTGAGACTTCAAACAGCGTCATGAACTGTTTGTTGCTCACTACAAGATTGCTTCTACCTTTTGAAAGTTTCACTAAGTATTTTCTGTGTTTGTATTTCCAGATTTCCTACTTGAGGGAGGCAAAGGGCTGCTGTAGCAAACTGTTTAAAGTAAACTTTTCAATGTTCCTGCAAATGTGTGAATTCGCTACCTCAAAGGAAGCTCCAACAGGCAGAAAACTTTATCCTTTATGCTCTTTCCTCCTTCCCCTGTAAAGAGGAGGGAAAAGAAAAACGAAGTATAAAACTCTAATTCTCTTACTCAAATTTACTGGGTCTGCTGAGATTGTCAGAAATGTCTTTAAATTTCAGAGCCTTTCGGTATTCAGAAGCCTCATCCCAAATCTCAAAAACAAGGAGGAACTTAAGAACTTTTGCAATGAACAGTAAATAGATACAGATAAAAATATTCAAGATATAATCACAATAAAAACAGTGTGTAGGCAGGATTACAAACTGTTAGGCTTCAGGCAGACCCCTCCATAGCTTTGTGGGCTCAGTGGAAACCTCTGGAGGAAGAGCTCAGAAGATCTTGTGGCTGAGTTTTTGCATCTTCCTCTGTTTCTTGCTTCTGCTAGAAATGAGACGCTGGGTTAGAGCCTAGCACTGTGCTGGGATGACAATTCCTTTAGGCTTGTGATTCGGAAGTGAAAATTAAATAATCAAAGGTAATATACAGAGAAGACAGGGGCTACAGATTTTATGGTTTAGTGTAATATCACTTAATACCAGAAACTAACTCATCCTTATTGGGAATTATGTACAAACCTCCATCATTCATCTACATTTCATGGTATATCAGCAATGAGTTTTTATTTTGATAGAACAAATAAAACCAGGATATCTGGGACCAGGTCCTGGAAAAAGAAAACTGTTTTCATTTTCAAAGTATCTTTGCTTCCAGCTGCTGCAGTAGGTTTTTTTAACAGAGAGGTCCCAATCCTGTAGTCCAGATGGGATTTAGCAGAGCAGCTACACAGCGTCTGCCCCCAGTTTCCCTTGCTTCTCATAGTCTATGGCCTGGGAGCCTGCTCGGTGTTCCCCCTTGTCTGTTTGGGGTTTTTTTTTGGGATGGTGGGCTGGAGTGTCCTGTGGGGTGGGAGAAAAAACGGAACGTATTCATCTGCATTTCAGTTGCATGACCGCCACATTTCCCGTGGCTTGATGAGAAGGTAGAGCTATTCATTAGCCAGATCTACAGTCTGCTTATATGAGAATTTTGGGCACTGTTGGCTTGACGCTTTTAAATGCACTATGTATGAATTTCAGAGATTTACTTCTTATGTGAAGCTATGATTAGGGAGGGCATTTTAAAATAGAAGATGCGTCAGAAGAATATTGTTGTAGAGGCACAAGAGAAGTTCTCCATTTCCAAACCTGGTGTGATATAGGATGACAGTATAGTAAGAGCCTGCTTTGTATGATTTCATTGTGAGCTCTCAGAAAACACATTTCATTTCCCAAACCTCTCAAAAGCTTTTCAAACACCTGCCACTGGAGAACAGTCCAGCTTAGTCCTGCTACTGTTGTCCCAGCCTCACAGGGTGCTTAGGCAAGCAGGATGCATCGCTACCCATCTCCTCTCCACTGGATAGCAGCTTTGCTCAGTTAATTTTTTTCAGTACTGCTGCCCCAGAGAATGCTTTAACTATGAGGCTTGTATCCAGCTGTGACAGGATAAAAAACAAAGAAATAAATAAAAGTCAAAACCAGTGAATCTGAAGGAGCTGACTTGCAAAAGAACTCTTCTAACTTCGTGTTCACTCTTGATGGGGTAGATTTAAAATATTTTCTCAGTTTTATGGTTATACGTGTGTCTGGTGACTGAAGAAGGGCTTGATTTGTGTTTTCCCAAAGGTTCCTGTAGTACCTCGTCATCCCTTGGCCCTTGAGGTTTTTAGAGAGCAGCTTCTGTAAGAAATGCTCTGGGCTTCTAGAAATGGCTCGCACAGCAGAGACTTGCCAAAAAATGCACTGGAAAGAGTCACTTGCTGTACACAACTAAAGCCAGTGGATTAGGGACTACATCCCTCTTCAGTAAATATCTCTGTGTGTATGACATCAGGTTAAATTCATTTTACCCTCCAAGATGTATTTGTGGATGGCATAGTCCATAAGAAAGACACAGCCCATAAATTAGCTGCTATGAGACTAGTAGCTCCGAATGTTAGTGGTTGTTTGACAGTGTTAGGTAAAGATCTTTTAGATGTCTGAACCTAGAAATGGCTATGTTTATTGCTGCAAATTGAGAGGTCTCCAGGTTTTAGACATTATTTGCAAAATAATGGAAAAGAGTGTGTTGGTAGAGGTTAAGACCTTGCTAAAGTCTTAGGCTGAGATAACTGTATAAGAGGAGAGATGGAAAATGCACTGTTCTGAGTACAAAACTGGAAGCTTGTGCTTGTTTTCTTTTATTCTCTGATAAAACACACACACAAAAAAAAAAAAAAAGAAAAAGAAACCTGTACGATGAATTACCATCAGGCTAACACTGACTCTTGTATTTCTTGGAAATGCAGACTGCACATTGTTCTTGTGTTCATTGCAGGTATTAGCTGGCATATTTAACAACCTATGATTAATCTGTGATCATCGTGGCTCTGGTTAACAATAAGAGGTAAGAGGCATGATTTTTACGTCAAAACCTTGCTTCTTTAGATAGTGTCTGGCACAGATGATCCCAGTCAGAGAGAGAGAATCCTAGAAGGAAGCTGCATTGTACATCAGAAAAGAGAATTCAGAAGGAAGGAAGTACTTCATTCTTGTACAAATTTAGTAGCCCTAAGGACATAGAACACAAAAGTATTTAACTCTTCCTTGATGTTGAAGAAAATATACCAGAATTAGAAAATAAAATTATTTCCTTGTTTATTTAGTACTTGGTACTGTTTTGGAATCTGGCCCAAAAACAGGTTAACTGTTAACCTGTGTGATGGATGTATTTGAACTGCTGGACATTGAGGATAGACCGCAAATCTGTTTAGGCTTCCGAAGTAGAATGGTTATCCTTCTCACAGTAATGAAAACGATTTGAGTCCCTGACTATGTTCTGCACCATCCTGGCCTTGATAGGAATATCTAAAATTATTTCAGGAGACCAGTGACTGCATGGCAGGAAAGAGACTCTGGCCCCGTGAGAAGTTAGGAGATAAATGGAGAAGGTAGGATTAAATGCAGAAGGTAGGTGTAAGGCCACATGGTTAATTTGCTTGAGCTAATTTCTTTCTTAAGATACATTTCAGCTTGTGAAAGGATTTATGCAAGAGGGGGCACTACAAAAGGCGACCTAATATATGGCCTTGAAACAGATGGTGACATGGAGAGACTGAAGAGCGGAATGGGAAGGAGGAGGTGGCACATTACATCGACATTAGTTCAGACTCTATCTCCCCAGGAGAGAGGATGTGAGCATGTAATTCTGTAATCCACGTGTCTTGGTTGTACATCTCCATGAATAATGCACTAAAAATAGGAGTCTCCTATAGCCTTCAACCTGAGAATTTAGCGCTTAATTCGTATGTAGAGGTCCATGCATTCAGTTCTGGGGACTGATAGTTCAGTCACATTTGCCAAATGAAATGCCAATTGCTTTATGTTACCAGCATCCGAAAGAAAACAGACTCAGAGTTTGGAGGATTTTTTGCGTTCTCCTTTTTCCCATTTTCCTCCAAGAGAAGATTTGTTGGTTTTTTGTTTTGTTTTTGATTTTTTAAAAATATGAATGAAAATATTACTTAAAATGTTTAATACTAGCTTTGGTTTGGATATCAAGGCAGACCTAAGGCTTTACTTTGTTTGAGAGTGTGTGTGTCAGAAGATGCTTCTGTGCTGTTTTTATAAGTGTGTCACTGAAGTTCTGCTGACAGACTGATTGCTGCACGTCTGTGAAGTCCAATAGGTGTGTTTTCCCTTTCTCTGGGCTATTCCTTTTCATACTGAACACTGGCAATAGTAGTTGTGAGCAGGATACCAGATTTGCCTTTTCATTTCAAAATGTGCCCTCTCCAGCATCTCTCAATTCTTCTGCAGTTTGGGGTAATAGGAGGAAAAGTTTTTTGCTTTTTTTCCTTGAAAGTGCCCCAGGCCATAAAATTCCTATTGATCAGAACAACACTTTCAGGTTTTTGCCTCAGATGTGTGATAATTTCCTGTGGACTTGACCCGAATTCCCCAGCTGCCTTATGAAGTGCAATAGAGAGCAACAGCCCTTTCTCAGACATACTCTTAATCCATCCCCCCTGACCATTATTGATTGGAGAGTGTGATATTTCACTGCCATCTCAAATAGGGATGGTTAAGTCTCTCAGTCTTTAGTCTAAAGGAACTGATATGAACTACCCTGACAGGACAATGTCTTCTCTCTTCATCTCTCCTGCATTTCAAAAGGCGCCTGAAAGGAGTTGATAAATGGGATTGCAGATGATGGGAGAAGCCAGTCAGCAAAGCCTGTCATGCCAGACTCCCTCAATCTCAAAGGTTGCAAAGATGCTGACTTCTGGCTAAGTTTTACAGACCTTGGAAGACTAAACAAGCTTCATTAACTCAGATTTGAATAATTACTGATTTAAGGAAAACAAATAGAAATAGAAAACCTTGGAGCCAACAAACTAAATGCTGTGAATAGAATACAGTGAAAATTGCTAGAAAGCCAGCTTTGGGGGCATGTATGCGACTCTTTTTTTATTTGCTGCTATTTGTATCTTTGTTGCTACCGCATTTTTGAGAATACTGAAGGCTGGTGTATTGGCCATAATTTTCACAGCTATTCCTTTGTTATCCACTGATGGCACACTTTTCATCTTTCTCCATTCTCTTATTTAGAGTATTTCAGTAAAAATGATGCAACAGAAAAATCTCATACCCCCTGTGAGCAACACCTCATTGGAGTTTGCAAAAGATCTGGAGGATGAAAATCAGAGAGTGAGTATAATCTAGCTGCAACCCCATTTTTTATTTGCCACTGGTCCTCAAACGTTAGTGTAAGTCATCCATGTGTTCTCTACTCACCTCCCATTTCTACCATCCCTAAATTGCTCCTAGTGTGTACTATTATCTAGCAGCTTCCAGAAGACCTGAATCTAGTTTTGATTTAGTCACTGACTCAGCCAAAAGTATTACTCATCTTACAGTTCCCTTCCCGATGTGGTTTTTGTCTTGGAAATTTAGTTTATAGGTTTAGTTGGGCTGGGGATTTGTTACCATTCTCTGTTCATAGTTTTTATACGGTCCTTTTCTGAGGCCCTTGTTCCACCCACATCCTCAAAATACTCCAGTAATATACCTAAAAAAAAATTTCATGTGGGATATTTAGTCAATGAAAATCGGCAAATTCATTGGAGTTGCATTTAGCACATAGGCAAATGATGCAAAATTAAAAAAGAAAAGAAAGAGAGAGAAGAAAGAGAGAGAAAAAAGGGAGACTATATTCATCTGGTAATTTATTCATGATGAGTAATTTGACATTGTCTCACACACCAGCTTGACTGTCAGGAGCGCTCAGATGGTTTTGTAATGAACTTATTTGAAAGGTGCTTTATTTTAAGAAAGGTATTTCTTCATGGGCAAGAGTCACTTCACAATGGGAAAATAAGCATGGCACTCAACATCATTAGTACCTTCTTATTCATGTTCCCCTGGGCAGCAGAAGACATCCTGGTTTAGTCTTTGCCCCTGTACCCTGCATGACCAATTCCTGATTTCACTTTTCATCACATGTAGGGGAAAGATTTCAACTGAAAAATTGCTGATTGTTGCCTTTATAGTGTCCCACTAACCTTAGACAAATGCTGTGGTTTTGTACTCACTGGAACAGGCTGAAAGGAAGATGTTTTTTGTCCAAATGTGTCCAGTCCAGTTAGCGGTACACGTGGCTTAAGGCCCTGGTGGAGAGAGTTCCATGTGTGTTTGTGGTCTGCCCAACAAGACAGTAACCTGATTCCCCCCTATTCCTGTAACGGCCAAGTGTGGTTTCAGTATACGTAGCTGTTACTGGAGAGGAGCGTTTCTTTCTAATATCAATTTCTATGCTCTCTGTGGACATCTCGTGCACTTCACAAGGATGGGTATACAAATAATGGATGTTTAGACTTGTTCTGGGATGGATGATGTGGAGGAAGGCTCTCCCATCCTGACTTGTACATGGTGTGGCTCCTGCCCATGGAGTATTGGCAAGGTCCTTCAGGCCACTTCGACTCCTGCTTCTCAAGACACTGGGGAATATACACCAAAGCAAAGCTTGCTTTAATCATTAATTCACATCCTAAATGCTTCCATGTGCCTTGTTGCTTAACTGTTGAAGTGTGATAGTGTTAAGCCCTATGATGAAGCTCATTTATAAGAACAAGCCTAATTCCTGTTAATGCCATTTTTTCTGAATGATTTGAGAGTGTTTTAAGTGTCTGTCCACACATTTCCAAAGGTTGGTTTTTTTGCACTTCCAAAACTGTAAGTTAAGGCAACATTTTGGGATGAACTTTAGTAGTTTGATTTCAGCGGGAATCAAGCATCGGAATACATATTTAGCAATAGCGAACTGGTCTTTAAGCAGTAGATATCCGTAGCCAAATTCTTAGTTTTCGTTTTAAGCTGGGAAAAAGAGTTGTTGCTTTGCCAGCTCAAGGCACAATTTCGTTTTAGACATCCCCACAGGCTTGCATGAGACAACAGACACAAATCACTTTATGTATTTTGGCAATTTCCTCATTTTTGGAGGCAGCGCTCATACTGCGAATTGCTAGTATTTTCCGTAAATTTATTATTATTGTTATTTTTAACTAATGCTCACCCTGAATCGTTTTCATGGCTCTGGATGGTCTTTTTTTGTCTCTGTTTTGTTAACAGCAAAACTAAGCTGTTGCTCTGCCTTGTTATGGAGTCCTTAATGCTGTTGTGCACCTGTCTGCACGCTTTTATGTTTTGCTCCTCGTAACGAAGTCCAACGGCTGCCAAGCTGGTGGAGGAGGAAGAATGCTTCCGTTTGACACCAACATGTTGAACCATTTGTTCAAAACTGCAACTCTCTAATCGTGCGTGCTGCATCTTAATAGAGAGCCTTGTTGAAGTTAATTATTTCTGTTGGCATACCCCAGCACTCAAGATGTTCCAGAGTGAATCACGATGGTACCTCTCTTAGACTTGATATAATTTATTAAAAGCTACATTCATTTGAAGGTGAAATGTTGGCAACAACCTTTAATTTAAATCCTGTGATGACTTTGTCAGTTTTATACACTGCATAGCAGTAAAAATTATGCTTGGTGGGGGGAAGGGGGAAGGATAAAGGAAATAACTTGTAATAGTCATAGGAAGCACATCAGTAGGAATAGAGAGAAATAGATATTCGGGGCTGGAATGAGAATCTGTGCTGTTCCTTGTGGCCATATGGGTTGCCTTAAAAAGCTGGACAAGTCAGAATTACCTAAATTAATCCCAAATTCTTGTTAGAAATCTATAAACTAATTCATGCTAGAAAATTCTAGCAAAGCCAGATTTCTGAGCAGCACAGTAGCAAGTGAAAATGAAGTCAGGTAAATGCAGGGCAATTCATATTAGAAAGGACAATTTATGAAATAACAGTGGAAACAGCATGCAGTTGTATAAAGCAGTGGTGTATTTAAGATGTATATTTGTATTGGATCCTGTTACTCACAGAAAGCTGCAAAATGGTCCTCAGGAGGAAAGAAAGGAAAAATATTCAGTGAAATAGTTCTAAAGTTTATTTTACCTTGACTGCAACGATATATTTTACCTGTTTTGAGCTTTGAAAAGTGGTGAACAGCCTGAGCTCAAACTAGGTAAAAGCTGAACAGTAGCAGAGAATGTCTGTCCCAATTGTTTGACAATTCAAAATAAAAGTTTTATCAGGAAGAATATCAGGCAACCTTCTCTTTATGGTGCTTTGCTAAATTCCCCTCTGCTAAAGACAGTTGGCTTTAATTGCCAAATACAAAAGTGCAAAGGGTTGCATGAGGAAGTATGTCACACATATAGAACAGGCCAAGGAAATACTGATTTATACAGCTCAAAATTAAAATATTTGCCTCTTCCCAGTTAGCCAGGTCCCAGCTGGCTTGAAACGAGTCACATGCCTCCTGAGAAAATGCTCCAAGATGACAGTTTTACTGGGGGTGTCATCTTCCCCTCCTCCAAATGAAAACAATCAATTATTGAAAGGAATGAAAAATTATATGAAAAGAAATGGTGAAAGTGCAAAGTGCTAGAAAGGGAAAAGACTTGGTTTCATTTTGCTTTTTTGTTCCCAGAAGACACATCAAATGACATTCACACCATAGCATACACTCCTAATAATGGCAATAATGGCAGCAATACATCTTATTGCATACAACACCTGTAAGCAGATGACATTCTTGGAGCTTCTCAGTGAAATACAGTGATTTAAAAGGCTATGGTTCCTGTAAAATTAAAAGAAGGGGCAATTAAAACAAATTCAATACACAAATAAAATCACTGTGCCATTAAGGGATAATTTTGAAATAAAAAAAATATATGTGTGTAATAATAGTGATATGTGATTCTATCTGTTTTTGTAGCTCTCTGCATATTTGCCACCCAAATCAGAGGTAATCACATAATAAGGTATATGTCAGCTTTAATCCTGATTTCCACTTAAACATATAAACAAATGGAAAGCAGTTCCTACTGCAGTGATGTCTATGTCAGGGAGGCAAATGTTAATTTTAAGAAGTGTGATGCAATTTAAAACTCAGGCACTCCTTCAATTTCCATAACCCTTGTTCAGCAAGTGGTTGTCTGAGGAAATGGAAAGGATGGGAGCAGATTTCTACCTGACCTTGTCTGTATGCTTGAAGATGAGGAATTACAGCTGGGAGTGGGGACCACCAAAGCCACTGACATCCAAAGGTCACAGAGAGTCAAAGCAGCACTAAAACGCAACCAGCAGCTTCTCCGGACAGAGTATGCACGCTTGTGGTTTCTTTCCAAGAGATGTCACCACCCTGGACCATTGCTGTCTTTAGAGGATTTGTTTAGATATGCCGTTCTGGAGGTAAAAAGTCTGGAGAATTTTTTTAAACCCAAAGTGAGGTAGGGTAATTGCTGTTACAGCATTGTAAGGCTCAATAATTAGTCTTATGGCATTAATAAGAAACATAAAGCTCTTAGATTTTTAGCTTTCAGGCAAATAATTATCTTCCTTGTGCTGGAAGTTGATGATAACTGCAGGCATGCTTTAGAATTATTTTTCTTTGTTTTTTTTTTTTTTTAGAGCAAGAGACTATTTTTTAAAGGATTTTATTTTAATAGGTCACAGAAATGAGTTTTCTCTTGAACAGACAGATTAACTATTTTAAGATGACTTGTTTGCAATAAGTGCAAATACTCGTCCCTGTTTAATTGTATTTGAAGAGCATCACATTAGTAATTGACTGTGACATCTTATCTAGATCTTCCTACTAATTCTCAGGCTTTCATTAAAAAAACAAGAAAATCAGGCTTGGCTTTCAACTCAGAACTCAGAAAATGCTTGTAAAGTAGCACTACAGGAATATCAGCTTGAGAAATCAGTATCTACAGAGTATTTCTAGAAATCTGTGTTCGTTAAAAAGTAAACAAAAAAAACCCCAGAGAAAACCCCTCTGGTCCCTGTGGGTTAGAAATCCGTGTGTTTCCCTAGGTTTTGTCTGCTTATTTTGGTGCAGGCTCCTGCAGCGAGGAACAGAGGACATGCTCTGGGTGCACACTGCGTGCTGCCGCGTTGTCCCCAGATGGGGTTTCGACTGCTCCATGGGCTGGGGGCAGTGGCAGCGTTCCTCGCAGCTGGGCAGCTGGGACACAGCAGAGCTCTACTCCAGCCCATTTAAGAAGCTTTAGGATCAAATCCCACAATCTGTATTCAGGCAAACCTCCCATGCAGCTCAGCAGGTTGCCTTTCTTCAAAAGAGGGGAGTAAAGACACGACTCCTTGAGAGCACCAAAAGGGAAACTTGCTTACATTTCTTTTTCTTTTCCCTTCCCGTTCCCTGAAAGGTAATTGCTTTCAGTTTTTCTTGATTCCAGCCACCAAATCCAGCAGAAAGAAGCGATACTAAGCACAGTCCCGGAGAAAAGGATTGCTACAATATAGAAAGCTTCATGAAGTCTTTAAAGCAGTTGACATTTTCTTGTATTTTTTTATCTCCTTCTCACTAATTACTAGGAATATTTACAACTGCCATCACCTTGTGTCCCAAAAATTCCACCATCCAATCATGCCAGTCCTGGTCAAAAGCCAGTGAACCTCATAGCATACGTAATTCTTTTTTTTTCCCATCATGTAATGTCACCAAATCTTCCTGTCCTTGTCATGCTGTCAGAATATGCCACCAGGTGAGAAAAGCACATCCAAATCTGGTAAGCATCAGTGCTACCTGCCTTGTTTCTTTTCTTCATGGATGATTTATTGCCTGTGGAAATTATGAGTTCTTAACAATGACATGGCAGGAGCAGCATGCAGGCAAGCAGCTAGTTTAGTAGGTCTCCAAAAATAGATCGCCCCATATTCTGGCGTATGGACAATCTGCCAGTAACATAAACCATATTCTTGGGATGCTGTGAGCTTTGGTGGGTTGTGGGTACACTAAAGTAGATATAAACCTAGGCAAGTTCATTATTAGTGACAACGTGATAACGGCAGAACAGAGCACAATGCAGGCAAAATACCTGTGCTAATCCAGACTTTGGGAACCATTTTGAAGCCTGCCCTAACGTTTGCTTGCTCTGGGTGCTTTGCTGGATTTTTCACTCTGTTATAGCTGTAAAAGCTGCAGGTGCTGTCCGCATAACAGAGTAGACATGCTTTTAAGCTGTCTGCCATGCTATATTTTAAATGCCTGAGCTATTCCATTTTAACATAATGAGATGGGTACCGTGCATCTATCCGATGTCAATTGATTGCAGAAGGAGCATTCAGCCTAAGTCTAATTAGCATGTAACTGATAAGTCCAATTACTCTATAATGATTTGGAAATTACTTGAGCTACATATTCTGTGACTGTGGCCTTATATAAAACACAAAACTTGTGAGGAAATTTTAGCTATTTAATGAACACTTTAAAAAACCTATTCTGGGTCTAATCAGATATCAATTAAAGGGAAATCTTAAATTAACATGTATTAACAGTGTTAATTGGCAGCAGCCTTCCCTTTGACTCAACTGCAGCATGGAAGCCCATTTCCACCACAGAGTGTAATGTAGCACAGAATGTGCAGTCCATACAATGCCTCTTGCTGTGCCAAAATTTTGTAAGAAATTCAATTATTCCCTTATACTGGGGGTGGATCTGATACATAATTAATTCTGGCTTGTTTTAAAAGATGCCTACATAATTAGAAATGCATGGAATACATTATCTCTGACATATTTTTAAAACCTTAGTAGTTCCCCTTTGAAACTAGCCCTTGCTCTTTAATTAACAGATAACGTATTGCAATATTAAATTTGAGATGTTGCCATTTTGGCAGCATTTGAAGCGATGTTGTTCATTATAGTTGCCATGGAGCGTACTTCATTTAATTTGTGATCATGTGTCCTTATTGATGGAAGAATATCTTGGGGACAGCACCCACAATGTTACTTCAGAAATACTGGTTTATATTTAAATACGTGCTCTGGAAATCAGAGTAATGTGGGCAGTGGGAGTATTTTTACTGTACGTCTCTGGTGTTGCATGGTTATTTTCCAATGAATGGTGCAAGAACTTTGTTAATCATTCTGGTGTCAGAAGGGGAACTTTTGGGAAAGCATTGGAGCCTAGCCTGCAAAGACACTTCGTAGAGAAAAAACGTTGTCTGGGAGAATTAAGGACACAAAGGTTAGCTGCTTTCAGTGAATTGTCATCTGAAGGAGTATGACTCTTTTCCCATTAAACTCTGCAGGGTTCCTAGCTAGACTGGTTATTCAAGTTAGATGCTAAACTGTCTGAAGTTGGAGGTTGTTAATAATCACCAGCATGCTTGGAATTGTCCAAATATAAGTATAACCTGGAAGGTAGACATTTTAACACACTTTTCCTTAAATAAGTTGATATGAAATGCAAAAAACTGCAGAAAAAAATCATGACTGTTGAATTGTCTCATAAAAGTGAAAATAAAAAATTCTTTCATATCCTTCTGCTAGATTTCTCTTAGCCTTTTGATGTGACATATGACTCCTGCTGTTTCTGGTCCATCAAAATACTACTAAAATACAGCAATAATAAAAGTTTCTGCATTTATTCATGGCAGAGGGAGGGAAATGAAAGGTTATAGATCCAAGTTTTTTTCTCTTTACTCACAACCAAAGGGCTTTTTATTCTCTGGATATATTTGGGTACCAGATGGCAGATTGATTTCAAACTTGTCAAGCAGATTAACTAAAGTTAAGCTCCCAAATCCGTTTGGGGGCCTGATGATCCTGTGTAGCAAAGATACCAATGATCTCACCCAAAGTTGGGCATTTGGTACTTCAAAAAATAAAAGAGTCTTGTAAGTCCAAGCATTAATTCAGTTAATTCAGTTTTAAAACTTCATTCTGAAAAAGAAATGTTAGACTCATCTGAAACAAAGGAGGAGGCAAAATGATGTGTCCTCCGCTGAAATATTTTCCTTGGTTTTCTGTGACGAAGACTTTTGATCTATATTATGGGAATACCAAGTCTTTCCCTCTACCTTCTCTCTTTGGGCTTCCTAGACAAGATTGATCTAGTTATGTGAACAGAGGGCACCAATAGCATGCAGTCCCAATCTAAATCAGTTCATTCCCCTAGGCATGGCAGGAATATAAATAATGAATCATAGAAGTATGGAAAGAATGAAACAATTTGTACACTCAAAGTGTGGAAGTGCAAAAGACAAACTGCTTCCACCCATTATCTCCACTGCAATTAGCACTGCTGATCTTGCCCAAAATTCATTAGCGACTGAGTGATCACAGCTGTTGAATTGTGCTGAACGCTTGAAGTAGCATAAGGTATTGAGCTTGGGTGATATCAATATGGTTATCAGAAGTGCCTAGAAAGCAAGGTAAATCCAGTTGGCTTTTTGGCTGCCTTTAGTATAGCAGAATCATATCATGGAGCCAGCTGGTGAAGCTAACAGTGTTCAGATGCACTGATGTTGTCCTGCTGTCTAACCCTGGCCTTAAAGGAGCAAGACTGTGTGATCAGAAAATGTTGCCTAATGGTTGTTGTAGTACCCACTTTGGCTGATCATAATTTATAGCTATGCACAGATCTGGCGTAGAAGAGGCCATGGGGAACATAAAGTCTGCATGGAAAGGGATTTTTTCATTGTTTTATGTGTTGATGTGATACTCCGGAAGAGATAACACTGTTCTGTGGGGTTGGTTATTTTTAGTTATTTTTTCTGTTTCTCCAGTAAAATTCTCCAGGATGTTGAAATCAGGCTGAAGTCAATTTGTTCGAAGTGGAAATGAGCATAGATATGTCCTAAGTAATCCATATTTCAGCACAGACTGTTTGACCAAAAAAAAACCCCAACAAACAACCAAAACTATTGAAATTAATTTGTGCCATACGAGCATTTTGTGGAGTGCACAGATTTGTGTGTGTGTTTGTGTTCTAGCTCCAAACTCCTTGGGTCTGGTTGATCTACAAGAAACAAGACAGGGACTGAACAGCCTAATGATGCTTTAAAATATTGGTGCCTTTCCCTAAGCCTCGTGTCAGCATGGCAATCTGAGAGCCTGAGTAAGCGACCTTGCTTCATTTGTGATGGTGGCATTTGGGCTGTGCTGTTACCTCAGCCTGCAGGGCTGGCTTTGCTCTGACAGTCATGCCACCTCAAGGCAATTTGGAAGGTGCTGCAAAAGCCTGGAGAAGGCACCATTTCTCCCCCTTTTTGTTACTAAAAACAAGACGAAGTGGTGAGAGATCTGAGTGTGGCTTTAATGAGCTGCAAACATGGCACAATGATTCAATATGAGCCAGAAATTAGTCAGGCTGAGTAGCAAAATGACACTTTCTTTTAAAAACACCACAAAAGCATACTGTAATTTTGTATAATTACTGATCAATTGCCATTGATTTATGCCTCTCTTTTGCCATCAAAGGACCAACTAGAATTTAGCCTGAACACCAAACAGCAACTGGATGCCTTTCTAATAGAATGTACTAAATAATTATGTAAGATGCACCTGGACTTCGGGATCTTAGAGACTTTTGTCCTGAGAAATTGTAATGTAAGAGCATGAGTTTTTTAAAAACTCATTTTTCCTGACAAGGAAAATGTTTTCTCCAGTGGAGCAAGTCCTGTCATTTGCTAACACACTGACTCATGTTCACCCTGTTGCAAACACAAGGGTCCAAATTAGTCCCATCTAGTCTTGGCACTTAACTAAAGAGTCTCAGCTAAGAACCTAACTATTGTAGGCTCCTTCATTTTCTAAAAATAAGGGAGATGTCTTCACTGGTGGTCTGACGCGTTGTGAATGTAAGTCTATTCATCCCTGACTGCCATCACAGGCACTGACTTTTTCAGTCAAATATGTTGCTGTGCTTATGACTGGTAGTTGAATCAACACTACCTGGACTATGTTTTGTACAATAGTCAGGGACATGCTGTGAGGACTAGGATGGGGCTCTTGTCCAACTGATGGTCAGCACTGGCTCCTGCCCACCCCACCACCGGTACCTGGGTCTGTGAGCTTCGTTGCTGAGCTGCTGCTGCAGGCTCCAGCTGTAGCAGGACTGTGGGTCCATACAGGGAGAATATCCATTCCTTGGCCAAAATAAAAGCTATATCTGGCACTGTTGTGGCCAAATGTGTCTACCAATGAGGATATGAGTAATATGTTCAGAGCCTGACCTTTTAGTAGTTTTGTGGAATAATTTAAATCAATATTGATGTATGACAAATTATAATTTCTGTCGTTTGACACAATGTTTCAGGGGAAAAATTGCCTCTCTGAGGAGCATAAAATGTGAAATGAAATCAGAAAAATCTTAGTTTTCCTTTTCGCTTGCTCTCTAGACAGCGAAAGGAGGCCAAAACCTCAAGAGAGATGACAGTGTGATTTTTGACACACCAGCTGTAGTTTCACATATCATCGGGCTGTGTGTGTTCCTGGATGTGTACAGGCACCGGAGGTCTGTGTGTGCCACTGCCCTCAAACAATCTGCGAAGAAAACGCTTGCATGCACTTCTTCTCCCTTCCAGCTGAGACAGTGGCATTTTTAATTGATTGCTATGAGGACAGAATTTAAATAAAATCAAAAAGACAGTACTACCACAGGGCATGCTATTGATTTATGGTTTCCTTTTCGAGCAGAAGGTGGCAGGTTACAGGGCAGAGAAATACTATGAGAGAAGACAAATAGGTAAAAAAGGGTTAGAGAGAAAGGAGGAGAAAGAAGATTGAAAAGAGCACCTAAAGAAGAGGGAGAGACACTACAGAGAATGGGGTTTGCTGGAAAAGGGAATCTCCAAGGATGCTTGGAAAAAACATGTGAGTATGGTAACAAAAGGAAAGGAAACATCAAAGTAGAGGATAGGCAAGCCATATAAGAGGTGAGGCAAAAAAAGAGGTAGCGAACGGGAACTAAACCCCTTTTTCTCAGTCGTGAAATCTTGAATCCCTCTCTGCTGTCCTGGGCTGTTTGCCATATTCGGCTCGTGTTCTCCAACACCACTGGCGGAGGCTGCTATTGCTTAGCATCAGTTGGGTGCACTGGGCTGCTCAGCTGGACCAGTCATGGGTCCTACCAGTTTTGCTGATAAATATTCCTGATGAGTCTTTTCCAAGACTTGGAAAGTTTAGTTTCTAAGGGCAATCAAAGAAACAAAGTGAGTAGCCAGGAATACTGCATAGTATATGTATAGCTAGTTACAGTATAGGTCAAATTAACTAATTAATAAAATGTCCTGACAGATACAAGCAACAGCCTATGACATGTAATTAGACCTATAGTCCAAGATCTCATCTTTGGAAAAACAGCACTTGTGGGATATTTTTAGTAAAAGATGACGGAGGGCCAAGGTTAAGCCAAATGAACTTTCTTTCAAGGCATATCGGAAGTTAGAGAGGCGGGGAGTGATTCATCATTCAAAATTCTCAGAATAGATTTGCTAAATTTACAAATTCCATGTTAATTCTGATTCTCTTCTCCAGCCTTAACTAGCAACAGCTGTTTACTTGCTTCTCCTTTACTCTTTGGCTTCATAATTTTCCCATCAAAACATACGTGTGTGTCCTGTGAGATCCTGAATTGGTTTGGAAAATGATGGCGGGAAGGGGATCGGTCAGTACAGTAGTGAAGGAAAGCAAGAGAGTATTTTTTGCTTTGTTTCATTTTCCACTGCCCGTTTTCTGCAATTACTTTAGCTAAGACTGTTTGTAGGCATATCTCTGGAAAGAACAAAGTTTTGATGATTGCAGGATATTTGGGCAATGCAAACTTGCAATTCTGTTCTTTGCCCTCTTTCAAACACAAAGCCACAGAGCACTGTGACTTCCTTGATCAATTAAGCAAAACAAATTTAATTTGACGTAATTAATACTTGCCACAATGTGCTTGGGAATATGCTAACAATTGAGAATATTTGCAAAGAATTAGTTCAATTAATTAAACAAAGATGAAACTAATCAGATAAATTATTCCTTTTGTCCAGATATAATAATAAGTGTCAGTGATAGAGTTGGTTTTGGCTGTTGCACTCCTGATACCTTCACTGATGAGTCTTGCCTCTTCAAGTAAGTAAAAAAAGCATAAAATGTAGCATTCTCACAGTATTCTTATTCTGGTTTGATTTGGAAGTTGGGGTACCTTCTCCTGTCTTGGACTTCTACATTTTAGAAGGAATGAGAATCAGCTAGCCCCAAGAGCTTGGAAATCTAGTAACCAGAATGATGCGAAGAACTGGGGCTGTACAACCTCTGAAGAAGGGGGCATGAAAAAAGATTTAAAAAAAAAATAGGTGGAGAAGGATGAACTGTTTTGTATATTTGTTGGGGCTAGGATGAGTGGTTGTGGAAAAAAATCACATTGGAAAGTTTAAAGAAAGTAATCTAACTGGAAGGTTAATTTGACCTGGAGGGGATCATCTATAGTCTCCACCCTTGGAGTTTTCTAATAACAGCCCAGGCATGCCTTTGAGTCTAATATACTCCACCGTGGGACATGGAAGGTAGATAACATGGCCTGTATCATGCTACTGCCATGTCTGTGATTCAAGTATAAATTGTGTGGGAAAGTAAAAATTTAAACAATGAGAATGTTTGGTTGTTCCCATAATATCTAAGGATTGAATGTAATCTGAGTATCACCTCCTTAAAATTGGTGTGAACAAAACAGATGTTTGGGGTTTGGGGAGGAAAAGGAGGTAGCTGCACTGCTTTGTACACATGCTTTGAATAGAGTTTCCCTGTTTTAGCAGTGTTATGTATTTTCTATCCATAAACTAAGTTTAGATGTCTCATAATCCCCCTATGTCAATGCATCTCACCTGTAATGAGAGAAGGAGGCCAGTAGAGACAGAGATGAAGGACATTCATTCCTGTACCAGGAACAGAAGTAATCCATGACCTGGAAAACAGAACCACAGGGTTTTGAGTGGTGGGATCTCCCATGCTTTCCTCACTACAGATTGCAGGTTACTTCATCAGTGGCTTTGAAAGGTTGCTGCCAGTCATGCCACAGCTCACCTCCATCCATTGAGTGCTTCTGATATACCACTAGTCTCAAGTGAATTTTCCCTTCTGCATCATCCTTCTCATCTGGTACCTTGACCTTTTTTGTTATTTTGAGCAGCTGCTCCCTTACCTAGGAGCCTCTTTTGTTACAGATCTACATATCATTTCTCAGATGTCTCCAGTGGTGTTGGAGAGTGTCTTAGGAACCATTCTTGATTAGGTTGCAATATAGTGACACAAAGCTGAATGGTACCATCATGTACCCAAGACAAGTTTTGAAGACACCATGTTATCACAACCAGAACTAACTCCAAAGACTATTATATGCATTTATTATACAGTGCTAAAGTGTGAAAGACTCAATTAAACTTTATTTGATATAAAATTAACACTCCTTTCTTCCTCTACGCTGTGCTGATTACGTTAAAACAGAACAATGAGGCAGCTGCAGTGGAACAGTATCAGAGAAATCTCTGTCAGCATTTACTATAGGCAAAATTATAAGGCTAGGTTTTCTCAGCCAGTTCAGCGAGCCAACTGGCTGCACATGTTGCAAATGCTGTTTTATACTATCATGAACTGCAAAAAGAATACATTGAAATTTTCCTCGTTTTTGAAAAGTAAGAGAATGGTGCAAACACAGGAAAAATTACCATATTCAGCTCTTGCATTGTGCTTCTCCTTCACAGCTTTGCAGGGCTCTGATCCAGCAAAGCCCTTCAGTGCTCGTACAACTTTAGGCACCTACGCAGTCCCTTTGAAGTCACCGTGACTCCCTTTTAAAAAATGCAGTTAAATACGTCTCGCTTGAACTTTGATTTGAATGTTGGAATTTTCCAAAGAAAAAATACTGTGGTTTACAATTAATTAAATTCATGTGATTTTCATATATAGGGGAAACTGAATGAGAATGATCGCCTTTGAAAATCAGTCAACAAAAAGCTATTACAGGAACTGTGTTTCTTTTACTCCTTTTAGAGTAGAGTAAAACTTTTCTAGACAGGGTTACTTTTTCAGGGTCCTTCAGTGTAATTTTACTAGAAGCTTTTTGATCCTATTCCTACTAAATTTTATCCACTTCTATTCGATGACAATGAAAAATAATATTTCAAATGACAAGTCTATTGAAACCCTCATTTTTTTATCATAGGGATTTTTTTTTTTAAAACATCCTTCAATCTATTTTTTTCCTCTATGATGGAGTTGAAAAAAGAATAGTAATTTGGTAGTGTAAATTTGCATAGAAATACGCTGCCTAAGAACCCATTTATTACACCAGTTGTAACTCAAGCAGATATGAAATGGCCCAAAGGTAAAAGCACAGTTGATGACAGAATAAAAATGTGCATCTAAGTTTCTACGGGCTGATTTTGTGACTATTTTCATTTAATATGTCTCCAGATAAATATTAACTTTTTTTGCTGGATGTTTACTTCTAGCTCACTTGTACTGAAATAAGAAAAGTGGGTGCTCTGATTAACATTCGGTTTAATTTAACTGTAGCCTTTGTATTCCTTGCTGAAATACTACTTTATGAGCTTTTTTAAGGGTGATTTGTTTTTTTGTATTTTCCAATGACTCAGAAGGGATTTTCCTACACCAAAAGCAATCACACATTGTAGGTAGCTACTGTAATTTTTCTTCCTTTGCAACACTGGACATGTACGACTTTCCTTACATTGAGATTCATTGAACATGATGAAGAAATCTAATTCGCTGAGAAATCTAATTCGCTATGAATTTTATTCAAGTTATGGTAGAAGGAAAGTGCGTGAGAGAGCAGCAAAAGGTATGTCTTCCTAAGCTCACAAAGCCTGCTCCTTCTCTGCTCAAATACATTGAAAAGCACCTGTGTTCTCAGCTGCCTTTCTCAGCTTGGGCTTTCTAGGCAAAGACGACTTTTCCTGGAAGGAAAGGGAGACAGGAGGAGTCTTAAAAAAAAAAAGAGAAGATTTTTTTTTTCTGTTATAATTTAAAATTTTTTTTCTCTTATGCTGTAATCAAACTTTGATACATGGTTCTACATGCTGAAGCCAGTTTGATATTGATTCTGTGCATCTTGCAGCTTCCAGTCAAGTCAGATATATCATGTCTTCAGCAAAGTCTTTTTGTTATCCTTACGCTTCTGACTAATCACCAGGCTATAAAATTCAGATCTGAAGCTGAAAATGAAGCTGAAATGTCACATGATTTCACAAGGGTTAATTGGGCAATAACTACTTTTCTTGTCTCTTACTCTCTGTTAATGACAAATGAAAAAAGAAGCCAAAATAGCTTATGTTTCTATACTGCAGACAATAATGACCATCACATGGGTTATTATAATCATAATAGACTTGCGGTATTTTTCAGATTAGATAGTTTAATGTTATTTTTTATTACTGACTATTGTTGTTTGCTGCTTTGGAAATTAGCTCTGTAATTTTAAATATCTTTTTATCCTATGTATTATGGCCATCTAAATAGGGTAATATTTTTCTTCCATTGCTTTTGTTTTGTTTTCTGACTCCTTCCATACTGATTTGTCTCAGTGCTCTGAGAATTTGATTACATTTATTTCTTTAGAAATGAGGCTTCTTGAATTCTGCATTATATTTACCACTCAGGAAAAAAATGACAACGAAGAAATGGGTTTCTTTTAGAAATGAAACAAAGAGCTCATTAAGATGAGAGTTAATTTAATGAAAGTATTTAATCTTCCCCTCCTCCCTATCCTGAAGCAAGGAGTTATGGCACTTCTTTATTTTAAGATCTCCTTGCCATGTTTATTCTGAGTCATTCTCAGTTTACTGGAAGAAATGAATTTTTATTCTGTTAGGCCTGCTGAGGTTATCCTGCTCTGTGACAAGGAGCTTAGTTCTTCTTCTGGTCTGAGCATCATAAACAAACTGAACTGAAGGGCTTGTTACAGTATATTCACTTATTTCTAGTACTGCTTGACACGTGAGTTGCTGTTCCTTTTTGTATGACCAGAAGGCAAGGAGGGGAAGATGGCAATTTCTTTTGTGGCAAAGTCACGCTTTGCCAGGTTTGATCCAGAGGATTTTGTTCATCCCGTGACCTGGTCCACCAAGGACTCATGAGCCCATCCACTGTATCCAGCCTGCAGACAGTTTTAATGCAACGTCACTGTTAGCGAACAAACCTCTTTCTACCTGCTCAGTAGGAGACGTGGCTCCACAGGTCATGCACAGCAAAACTACAGCTGGGTAGCTCTGTCTGTGCTTATGGAAGTCCGCCTGCTGAAAAGCTTGACTCTGAGGAGGGCTGGAGCCATCAGGCAGGTACCATGCCCGCAGCTGAAGCGAGCTCTGTGCACTCAGATCAAGACAGGGAAGAACAAACCACCTTGGCTCGGTGCTCTGCATTGGTGGTGGGAGACTCTTTAAACTAGAACAGCCTCTACAATTTGCAGAGGAGACAGATAAATTTTGGCGCTGTCGGTTGCCTAATGTCAGCCTAGTGTGTTTTTGGAGACAAACAGACCCGTCCTCAATCCACTTGTGAGCAGTAGCATATTGCAGGCAAGTAGATGCCTAATTCTAATGACAAGAGGCAAGGCAGCTGCAACCCGGCTGTGTGGAAACCTTTCACCAGTATAGGGACTGGGAAGTGGAAAACCTCTATTGGAAAGGTCTGCTTATGGCTTTTCTGCTGATGTTCTGTGTCTGGGGTGGCTGCAATATCTGAGGACATTATGGGAAGGCCATGCTTTGTGCAGATGTCATTCTTACATCCAGAAGAGATAGTTACCATCCAGCTATAACTGTGCAAACACACAGAGCAACCCTGATTTGCAACAGCTTTTTCTCTTGTTCTGTAAATCTTCATCTTTACATATATGTGGCAGTGACCATTAAAGTTGACCTCAGATTCTGGAAATCCATGAGAGCTGGGCACATTTATTTTCCTACCGTTGATCTCCCACCTTGGGGCAGGCCTGGAGCCCTGCCAGCTGGTTTTGTTTCTCATCTGGCACTTTCTGACCTATACCAGCCCAGGGAGGTGGCTGTGTGATGCTGACGAATGTAGAGCATAATGAGGACCTTTAAAAAGAGAAATAGTTTTGTAGTTATCCATTTCAGTTCAATTTAGCTTCCAAATCACAGCTGTGGAAAAAGATCATATAAAAGAAGTGTCAGGGAAAGGTTTTGCAGCTTCACATCATATGCCATGATTTTTTTCCCATGTTAGGCCTTTTAAATACTGTGAGAGGGAGTGGGGACAAGTGAGAGTGAGAAGAAAGAAACACTTTCTCCCTGTGTTAGCTGTGTGTTTAGAGACTTGGAGGTTGAAGTGGAAATTAAATCATACCTCAATGTGAAATATATCTTACAGTGGAATTAAGAAATTCTATGAAAGAAAAATTACAAGTCAGGCTATTCTTTCTCTTATTCCCACTTTCTGCCATGTTTTTATAACTATTATTGAACAAAATCTGTGTCACAACAGATTAATCTCTTGAATGACGATACCTAGAGTAGGAAAAATCATCAGGCCCTGTGTGAGTGCGATCAACAGGGTGCTACAACAACCTGCTCATGGGTGGCTGCTAGGAGAGAAGCAGAAATGGGCCGCTTTGACAGTTCTTTGTCCCAGAGAGCACCTTTCCAGGGCTCACTGAAAGAAGCAAAAAGCTTGAGATGAGAGACCACTTCTGTGTGGTGTGGTTGGTCTCAGAGGGCTCAGCCACCCCTTTGCAACAGGACAGGGGTCAGGGAGCCAAGGGAAAGAAGATATAACAAGCATCATCATGATGAAAGGGTGCTAGTGGGCTCACCTTGATTCCTCGGTTTGGAGAGCTGCAAATAAAGTATCTACTACGCAGGCCAGCATAACAGCAAAGGCCAGAACTGTATGGAGACAGATGGAAATGTCTTGTGAAGCGATTCGCTTGTGTCAGAGGCAGACAATATGTGTCGATTGGACAGGGGTCATCAGTCAATTCTTGTTGAATTTCCATCTGCTGGACTGCATTTCAAGTAGGGTTGGGATCCAGAAGCAGTTTTAAACACCCTGAAATATCTTAACCCTTTCTCCCTGCTGAAATACTTAGACTCCAACTCCCGATACAGACCCAGGGCATAGGGGGAAATACCTTAGACCTTGTCAACTAGTCATAGCTGCTGAAGGCTGCTTGTCATTAATGACTGGCATACTTACTTTGCAGTAGTTGTGACTCCCATCATGGCCTGTTTCAGATAATAAATAAAAGCCCAAAAGCACCTGGTTAAAAGAAATATTAATCTGTCTGTAAGGAGAATTTTTCTAGTCCTCTGTCCTGATGGGCACACCATACCATTTGGAGTTCTAAAACAATGGAGGCAACCTCTTGATGTCAGGCAATGAAATTACTTTGGCCAGTGCTTTAGGATCTTCTAAAACCTGTGTTAACAAATATAAACAAGTCACCAGGGAATTTTTTTCATCGCAGTGTTATTGACAGGAGAGTCCAGAAAGCAAGTCCTCTTGAACCATTACTATCTCAGGATGTAAATCGTTAATGATACCATATATGTCAAGCCTGTATATTATTTAGACATCTATAATAGTTCTGATATTCCAATGAAAGCACACTCTGTACAGAAGCCACTGCACTCTTTGCTGCATACTTAATCAGATTTTCAGTCAATGATGTATTGTGAGCAAGATTTTAAAACTCCAAGAACTGCAGTTGATAGCAAACTAGAATATTTGACAGGGTGAAAACACACTCCTCTTCAAGTCACTGTCTTCGGATAAACTACACCGTCAGAACACCCTTACAAAGCAGGGAATATTCACAAATGCTGTTTTGTAGATAAGGAAATGTGGCTGCAGACAGTGTAAATGACTTTCTCAAGGTTGTGGCAGATTTTCTTCCGTTTGCTCCTCTCCCTGGATCTAAGTCATGGTAACATAATCATACTACGCCACCTTTTTCCTGCTGCAGCTTGATGATGTGGGAGTATTGCTGGTGGAACCTGCTACTTTGTCTTCAAATGGGAGCCAGAGCTAGGCTTAGCCTCAGCGTTGTATTTTGTACCTCCCGTGAGAAAGAGAAGAATGTTGGAATGACCTTAAAGTAAATCAATCCAGTGTAGGCTTCATGAAACCAGAGTTTAGTTAACACAGACAAAAAGACCATTAAGCATTGTTACTTCTAATCTTTCTTTTTGAAATAAAATCTAATCTTTCTTTTTGCATCTCCCTGCTGTGCTGTGGCAGGAGCCACTAGCTCTAGTGAGGGTGGTGGCCCCATTGCTGAGGGACACAGTGATGGAGGTGTGCTGGTGAGTGACTGATTTGCGTCCGTGTTTGGCATCTGCATTGCCCACCAGCATGGATCACCTTAGCATGCAACACATTTGCAATCTGAATGCCTCACTTGTTTGATGTTGTGGAAGCAGTATGTTTTGTACCCCTACATGAAGTCAGTGCTCTAGAAAATCTTCCTCCAAGGTTGCTTCTCTTTGGCTGCCAACAGAAGTACTTACTTAAACAGGTCCCTCAGGACCATCATGTAAGGAATTTCAACAGTTTCACTGGGGAAGAAGAAACTACAAACATGACAAACAGAATTCTACATTTCCAGTCCTTGAGTAGCTGTACTGAGAGAGAGGGAAAAGGGCTGTGCATCCTTTTAATTTCCCTTCCTTCTCCAAAATAATGTCTAGCTTCATTTATTTTGGGTCCTTCTGGTTAGGATTCTGTCTCGTCTCACATGTTCTGAAACATCTCTCTTCTGGAAATGGTGCCTCCTGCATCCCTCTGTCTGATTTCCTCTTGGAAATCAGCCAATCTCAAATTAATCTTCTGGATAGAAAGCTGGCCCTTCCTGACTGGCTTGATAGGTGACTCATGTCTTGCTTATGCCTCCACCCCAAATATGGCATCCTGAGTCACTGTCCTTCATCACATCCCTCGCTCACTCTTCCTTCCCTCACCCGATGAGAAATTCTCGGCCAATGTGTGCATGAAATGCCTTAATTGCTAGACAGGCCCAGCACGCTGACGTGACCCGCAGGGTCCCTACAACACTTGCGCCTTGCCCTTCATCTCCCTCACCCTGCTGCTGCATTCAGGGACAGACTGTCTTTTTCCACATCTTCTGGGAAAGGGCTAGCGTGCTGATAGGAACTACAGAGTAAGATCTGTCTCAGAGTTTGTTCTTCGATCACTTCTGGACATTGTCATTGGAACTAATCATCTAGTTAATTAATCTCTCTCATATATATGCCAATATTGGGCCTTGGCCCAGACCTTTTATTTACATTTCTGACCAGACCCAATTCTTGATTTGCCAATATATCAAAATGTACAGATGGATCAAAATAGCTCATCATTTCCCAGTAAAATATGATTGTTTGCAAATAGTAACCCAGACTGTCACAGCTGGTATTCACAGGACTTGAATTATACATGTGCAAGCTGGAAGTGCTTTGAAGACACAGCCAGCCAGAACAGACAGAGTGCCACACAGAACGCTTCCCCACTCACATCCTACCTGCTGGCCCAAAGAAGTCCCCTGTGGATGTGGATGAGACTGCTATCCTTCAGCCAGGCAGTGCTGGTCTCATACAGAGCTCAGCCAATGAAACCTGTTACTGCCAGAGAGAGCTGCTCACCACCAACTCGTGGATACTGTACACTCAGAGGACTTTTCTGACATTCAAATATTCAAATACATATATATATTAGAGGAAAGATTAGTCTTCAGCAAGCAGAAAGCATCTAATTTAGTCAGATAAATTATTCATTGTAAATAATTTGTTCAGCTCCAATGCTCAGCAACAAAATGATTTATTTTTCCTTCCTTCCATACATTAAAGATTCTTGTATAAACAGTAATGGGGGTTACCCAGAACAAGCACATTAATATTGTTTTCTTGCTTACCTATATGTTCTTTAGAAATGAATATAATGTAAAAATGTAGATATATTTGTGTTAGATTCCAGCTCAGGGAGCTGTGCCAAGAAATCTCTATTGGGCATCTACAGTGGCACATTCCAGTGTGACTGTGTTTCACAGTTCAGTAAGTATTAGAAATGACCTTTTTTGGTTATAGTATTTTCATGTAAGTAACAAGTTTAGCTCTATTATGAACTCCCTTCTCTATTTCCCCTAGTTAAGAACATAATGTAGTATAGGAACTGGGTGAGACTGAAGCTCCAACTAGTCAAGTAGACTGTCCAGCAGCAAGGGAACCTGCCAGGAAAAGAGTGAAAGAACAAGGCAAGCATACAGCAGCGCTTCTCCCAGCTTCTAGGAATTAATAGCTTGGGGTTGTTATGAGCTATGAGTATATCTTTATGCTTAGTAATCTCTGAATACTTCTTCCAGGAGCTGGTCATATGTGTGTGTTTGTGTGTGAGTGTGTGAATTCATCTATGGCTTTGGGTAATTCCTCCCTTTCTCATTCTTTATATTTACAAATGTCTTCTACTCTTACCAAAAGCTAGTTACATTCTTTGTTCATGTGCTTTAACATGTTACCACTCTGATTTCTCCTTACAACCTCTTCCAATGTGCTTGCAGAATTTCCGAGACAAGAAAGATATAGTTTTGTGCTGTCCTGCCTCTGTTGGAGCGTTTGAAAAAGAACCTGTGATTTACAGGAGAATATCTAGGACATTCCAAGGCTGAACAACTTACCTTTATTGGCTTTATCTCTGTTGGTGTCTGCTTATCTCAGTGGCCATTCTGTGTCTCCAGGTAGAAAAGTATTTTGTCTTGTAAATCAATAAATAAACCTTTCATGGAATTTTTTGCATTCTATATTCCTCTGCTGTCATTATCTTCTCCATTTCCTTGCTCTCCCTCTGACTCTTGTAATCTTAACATTACTGTTCTTCTGTCAGCGCCATCCCAAAGGTAGGCATGACTTCAGAAGACTTCTGTATGACTTCAGAAGAGAAGTTTATAAATAATACCAGATTTAGGCTGTGTAAACAGAACTGAACTTTGGTCTGTTCTTTCCTCTTTGCAGCCTTCCAACTAGAGAAGCAGAGAAGGTAAGACTGTATGCTCAGCCACCTCAGGCTATCCCTTCCTTACTGAAAGCTTTGCTCCAAAGGTTACTCAGAAGGGGAGAGAAGCAAATCTATATTTGTAAATAAACAGCAGGCAAAATAAAAAGACAAGCGTCAGAGGATATTCATCAAGGTTGAATAGCAGAACACTTAGCAAGAGAGAGAGATAACTTCTTATGCGCTACAAAAATCCCCATGGTACCTATAAACAATTTGTCTATGGCAAGACAGAATAATGAACAAGCACTTGGGATTTAAGTGCAAAAGGCCCCAGAGCTCAGTCCCTTTCTGAAGGCCTCCCTTCTTTCAACCCATGGATGTTCCATTTTCACTAAAGAGCTGACAACAATGATATACAGGATTTAATGTGGCAAAATATTCAACCATTGATCTTTCCACTTAGTTTGGGGTCTGAATGAACCGGAAACAATACATTTACCACATGAAATCACCCAGGTGTTGAGGCTGAAGAAATAAATTGGGATGGAATAGCCCCTTTTGGTGATGTGGATAAGGAATATACACAAAAGCCATGAAGGTTAGGCCAGATATTCAAATAGCGGGTCAAGAGGTGCAATTAGTGGTCTGTAGTTGAACCAGGGAGATTAATGGACAAAGAAAATTTAAGAATGGATGGTGTTGTATGGTTCTTTACTGAACTGTGGTTGTCCTGAATTCTTCATGGCCAAAAATTGTACCATTTCAGCTGATATGAATCCTCAGAGACAGTTTTAGACCGGTCCTCTGGTTCTTAACTGCTGTTCGAAAGAAAAAAAAAAATCAATTTCCTATCATTTATCTTCTCCTGCCCCTGCCAGTGGTTTCGAGCTAGGCTAAAAGTTTTCCAAATATGTAAAACTGCAGAGAACCTTAATATTTACTGAAATCAGCATTTCTACAAAGAGTTTTGCATTTCCTGTATGCTCAGTGATGTCAACCCCGTGATAACTGCCTTGTCTGGGTCAGCTTTGCTTTATTTTCTGTAAAGCAATTGAGATTTATGGTTCCTGTCACTCGTTTTTATGAGTTTATTTTATGATGTGACAGATCTTACTGCAAACAAAGCTTTTGCTTATATTTCTAGGGTTTTTTTGCCATTCTGAATTCAAAGAAAATGCAGAAAATGGGCTAGTTTGGAATCTGTAACTTGTTAAGAGCAGATAATCTTTTTTAAAGCCTTAAAGTACAGAATTCCCCAAAATTATCTTGCAGCAGCCTATTCTTCATTGTGGTATGGTGCATGTACGCTCAGACACTCTCATTCAGCCCTGATCAACCTGCACTGAAGTAACGTCCAGGCATTTACTTTCTCAAAGGAGTAGAAATCATGACAAAACAAAACAAAACAAAACAAAATTCGTTCTCTAAACTATATTAGCCATTTCTGCAGGAAGAACTGTAATCCAGGAAACAAGGTCACAAACTGATTTCTCCATGAGAGTGGCAAACACATAATGTTTTTGAAAGGGGGGAAGAATACCAGGTTAGGGCTTTGATTGCAAAAACACTTTTTGTTCCCAGCCTGGTCTGGTAAGGGTAATGGTAGTGACTGGCACTTCAAGACCTGCAAAGTTTATATTTAGTACCCAAGCCTTTTTATTAAAAAATCACAAAAGAGCAAAATCCCTACTTCTTCTCTTTCTAAAAGAGAGGATAACTACTGTTTTCTTCATTTAAGCCACGTTTTATGCCAATAGTAGCTATTAGCTTAAGTTTTAATGCTGCAGAAGACATAAAAGGAGGGAATCTCTGCCCTGAAAAATTGAAAAGAAAATGGATATGAGAATGGAAGTCAGAAGGGCAAGCAGCATTAGCTTTACTTTATAGACAGGAAATGGAGAGCAAAAGGCAAGTGTTTTTGTTAAGTCTTTCCAGAGAAAAATGGGGATAGAATCATAGAATCATAGAATGGTAAAGGTTGGAAGGGTCCTTAAAGATCACCTGGTTCCTACCCCCCTGCCATGAGCAGGGACATCTTCTGCTAGACCGGGTTTCTCAGAGCTCCATCCAGCCTGGCCCTGAACACTCCCAGGGAGGGGACATCCACAACTACTCTAAGCAATCTGTTCCAGTGTTTCACCACCCTCACGGTGAAGAATTTCTTCCTAATATCTAATCTAAATCTGCCCTCTTTCAGTTCAAAGCCATTCCCCCTNGTCCTATCACTACACACCCTTGTGCAAAGCCCCTCTCCATCCTTCCTGTCGGCCCCTTCAGGTACTGGAAGGCTGCTGTAAGGTCACCCCGGAGCCTTCTCTTCTCCAGGCTGAACAGCCCCAACTCTCTCAGCCTGTCCTCGTAGGAGAGGTACTCCAGCCCTCTGATCATCTTTGTGGCCTCCTCTGGACCCACTCCAACACATCCATGTGTCAACGTAACTGTGTCTCTATCACGAGAGACAATGAGAGAAAGATGACAATATTAGATTCAGCAAGGGTGTAACCAGAACGACTTTGAAATAGAGAGAAGGCTTTGGACAAAGTCAGAAGAATCTAGTTTTATTTCTAGTTATTTAGACAGTGACTGGGACTGAGAATTTTACCTGACATGGATTTCTGTCTCATTTTGATATACTAATATCCTTCTTGCCTTTCAGCGTCCTTAAATTTGGTGCAACAGAGAGCACTGAGTCCTTATGAGTCCATGTGGTTCCCTGTGCACATGCTGTCTCAGGACTATTGCAGTACCCATGTGAAATGATAATAACAAATTGCGTGTTCAAAAACATATATTTCATCTGAAGAGCATCTTGAAGTTGAATTTTTGCCAGTCTAGTGGCTTAATCATTTTCACCCCAAATTTTCCCCAACTGGCTACTCACAGCGTTCTGCTACACAAACATCTTTGTTGAAGCTGTTGCTACCTTTTGTCTTGCAAGTCACTCTCTGTGTGTGGCAATGGCAGTGGTGCATAGAATCATAGAATGGTTTGGGTTGGAAGGGACTTTGTAGATAATCTAGTACCAAACCCCCTGCCACGTGCTGGGACACCTTCTACTAGACCAGGTTGCTCAAAGCCTCATCCAGCCTGGCCTTGAACACTCCCAGATATGGGACAGCCACAACTTCTCTGAGCAACCTGTTCCATGCCTCACCACCCTCATAGTAAAGAATTTCTTCCTTATGTCTAAATCTACCCTCTTTCAGCTTGAAGCCATTACACCTTGTCCTATCAGTACCTGTCCTTGTAAAAAGTCCCTCTCCCTGCATCACATTTGAATTTCCCTTGCTCATGTGGCTTTTTCAGCTGTGAGTTCAGACCCTGCCCAGATGGTCTCTCCATGTCAGAACCCATCACACATTTTCTTTTCCATCACTCATGAACAGGATCTGGAGATCTGAGCACACGGTACTGTCAGAATAAAAACAAATGCCAAGCACAGAAATCTGTCTTCCTTTATCTCTCTTTTCTTTTTTATTTTCTCCTTTCCTTTGTAAAATTTTTTTTATTGAAAGTACGTATTGGTCTCATGGGGTATTCATGTGGGTGGCTCAGAAGTGACCATACATTTCAAACATTTCTTTAAAATAGCTGGAATCCATTAAAAGCCCCCATTTGTATTCAGGGCATTTCAGCACTGAGCAGCGTGAAAGGAAGCGATCAATAATCCCATTGCAAGACCCAACTTCTTGCTGTGCCAGGCTAACATAAACTAGCTCAGCTCCAATATTGAATCAAGCAGTCCCTAATTTGTCCCTCATATATGGTATCCCACCTTCTTCCCTTTCACCTAGCTACCCTCTAGGGCTATTTCTCAAATAGGCTCTGATAACCTTGGCTTACTTCTTTGCAGTTTTTTTCCCACATCTTTCTCCTCCTTGATGTGTCGTTTAGGAATTACTACTAAAGGGCCTATGTTCACATAGTTGCCTTTGTACAGCCTTCATTTTAACACCACTCTCACTCATCACTGGCCCTACAAACTTGCTCCACTCCTTCAGCAACAGGTTTATATCAACAAGAAACAAAGCACTTTTTAACCAGCAAATGTGTTTAATGAGGGAAAAGGTGGTAGGAGATCTGTGGTGACATGTGTCGTGAGCTGACAGTGTGGCAAAGCTAGGTATTGCTTCCTAAAAGAATATTGTAAAAATGGTAACTAGGAGGGGCTCCTTATTTTCTTTGGTCTTCTGCAATGTTTTCACAACTGAAGTAAGTCCTTGCATAAGATTTATCATCATTAACTCAAGTCCCACTCCTATTCTGTTCTGCCTTTTACCTATCCCCAGGCTTTAACATCACTACCAATTCTCCAAGCTTGTCTAAAAATATTTAAAGTGCATTTCAGGGTTTTTTGTTGTTGTTTTAAAACCATTTAATTTTTCCTCAAAATTAGTTCTTGTCATTGCTGATGCCTCTTCCAGCAACAAAGCAATAGCTAACAGTACATCCATTTCATTAACGCTCCAAGATGGGAGATCTACAGGAGGCAGGAATGTTGCCAAAACTCAGAGCTGCCTGTGCACAAAGGGGATATGTTGTGGGAGGATGGAGGGAGAGAGAAAAACCAAATGTGGAATCGATGTCAAGAAATGCTGAATGCAGCAAAAGCACCAAATGACCAAAGCAAGATGGCCTTCTGTGCGACCATGTGCCAAGTCAGGGAGAAGGAATGCAAGGACATGTTGATGTTTGATTCATTGCTAGGATTGTGTCACACCGAATATAGAAAAGTTCTGGTTTTGCAGCATATCATGCTCAAATGACTCTCACTTTATGCACGTATGAATTTATGGTCAAGTTTAGGTCAAAAGATACTATGGAGTGTTTGTTAAATCTTGTAGCAAGGTCTTTGTGGATCCAGGCTTATCTCAGGGCTGGAGTCTCAAGGGTTTGAGGTACTGAAATCGTTGGATCATGTTGTCTGCTTGAGTTTGTAGAATCTGAAACAGTAATTTGGAGGTTTGAACCACATTACTCATATGAGCAGATTCAGACCCCGGGTGAAACACTGAATGCAGCTTTAGTAACTATTTCACTGTGTTTTCAAAAATAACTATGAGGTTGTGCAGGCTTTTCAATATTTTTTTCTAAGAGCAGGCTAGCTAGGGAATGCAGGGAAAAATGGGATGTGATTTGAAAATGTGTAAGATACCCAGAGAGAAACAGTCAGACCTTTCTGTGGAAAAAAGGTCCTCTATAATTTTCAGCACAGACAAAACCCTGGGGAAGTAAGCAAAGAACTAAATAATTTTTCCTACACTATTTACCCCCTCTCACTTGTACAGTTTTGGCTTGACTGAAAGTGCAGGAACCAAATTGCTGGTATGGGAGAAGAGTTGTATGCAGTCTGAAGGTTCAACTTAGAGATATCTTTAAAACAACAGAAGACGGGTGGCGGTGGGGGTAGTGGTCTCCTGAGATTTGTGAACTAGGTTTTATCTTTCAGGACAGAAATAAGTGGCATCCACATCCAGACTTCCCTCCAACTGAGCACTGATCCTGTCAAGATTTATTCACACCTTATTTTTCATCAATCTTCAAATTTGACTTTGAATCCTAATCCACAAAAGGCAGAAAACTTTGATGCTTCAGGTATTTTCAAGATTGATAGTAATATTAGGAGGTAGCTAGGATTTGGTGGTGTTCTTCTCATCACCCTCTTGAACATCCAAGGGCTGAGAACTGAATTTTGCGAGTAATTACCAGAGCATTCTAAAGTGAAATATCCATCAATTAGAATAAGCCTTTTATTTTTTTGTAATGAAATGGGAAAATTGCTTGCTCTGAGCAAACCAAACATATGTTTATCCTATGTGAAAATCTGCCATTAACGCCCACAAGCTTCTAGTTTACACAACGCCTATTTCTTTTGCAGTGGGTAATGAAAGAAGTGTCAGAGCCACCCAGGCTCTTCTATAGACTCACAGATGGTTATTTCAAGGACCTAAGAGCAAAGGTCATGGCATCCATTCCTGTTGACAGATTCCCAGTGTTGTGCACAAAAAAAAAAAAAAAAAGCTAATTTATATATATATTTTAAAACTGGCTTTAAATGCCCCTCAAAAAGCCAAAAATAATACAGAAGGGGAGAGCTTCTTACATTCTTTTGTTCCTGTCTGTGAGTGTCTAGAAAGAGGAAAACCTTCTGTTGGATTTTGTAGCAAAGTTTTGGCCAGCTGTTTTCTTTGTTTTTAATGAAACAAGCTGTCTTGGGCTGAAGTTAATTCTCTTGTAAGCCACACAAATGAAGACTAACTTCTTGTCCTTCCTCTTTTGCAAAGCTGTCAGAAAAGTGTCCCTTTCCTCCTTCAATGTTTTTTTCCCACTTAAAATGTTGTACACAACCCTGCTCAGCATCCTTCTCATTTCAGAGCTAGAGACACACAGCTGCTTCCCAACTTCATTTGCCTGTACCAACGGAAGGGGCCAGGGCATTCCCACCGTGTTTGAAGTAAGATAGCTCTCGAGGTTCACACACCAAGCAGAAAATCTTTTGTCATTTCAAAACCGTAGACAACAGCCGAGTATTTGATGAGTTGATATTAGGAACTGGTAACAGTGCAACAAGCTGATGCCACTGTAGTACAGCCTGTGAAATCTTCTCACATACCAGCATTTGCTTGTTTAAAGCTCCTTTCTACACAACAGCATGGAGTCCTTCAGGCTTTTCACTCAGTGGCCTGTTGTAAGCCAGTAGAAAAAAAAGAGTAATGTGAAGCTCTGTGGCAGAAGTGTGAAGTCTCGTAGACAGGGCTGCATTCAGGCAGCTGCCAGGTGGGTTAAAGACAGTATTGTTTACAGGGAAACTTCCATGAAGTGATGTGACTGGGACCATTGAACAATCTGTGACATCCAAGGGAGCACTGCTAAAATCCTACCATTCTTGTTATGTCTAATACTTGGGAGGTGATGACTCAGCACTGCTCTTATACTGATTTGGGGGTTTTTGTAGGGCAAAAGATGCTCTAAGAGATCAGAGACTTTTTTCCTGCACGTTTGCATTGATGATTTCCATGATTTTGTCACAACTAATGCATCTTAATGCATCAATCTGTAGAATTGTAATAGTATGTTAGACCAGTAGATTTAACATAAAGCAAGGGGAGGGCATTTCTAACCCTTTTGAATTTGAAAGACTCAAAATTGAGGAACACAATCCAAAAGTACAAAAATTACAGGGCAGTAGGTTCTGAGGGCAAGCTCAGGATGCTTTCCCAAAACAAGCTAAAACAGAATGGAACTAAAGTCTGGGGAAAAATCAAAGAAAACTAACCAAATTCCTTCAGAACTCAGGTAGACTAGTTGGATTGGAAATTTGGCTGCAGTTTCCACTATGTTGTGCATGTTATTCCATGTGACCCAGCAGCATTTCTAGCACAAAGATTTGCAGATTGATGGAAGAATGTAACCGGAAGGAGGGGATGTGAAAAAACACTGAATTTGTGAGGTTTTTAAATTTTTTTTTCATCAAGTTATTTATGTTGATCTCAAAAACTTGGCTATTCATTTTTAAGAGCTGCATTTAGAGGGGAAGAGCAATCCCTCTCCAGCTCGCATTTTGCGTTGCTCCTACCTGCTAATTATGTGGAGGGATCTTCAGAGAGCCTGATAGACACATCCATAATACCTACTTGTTAGAGTTTCAGTGGAACTTTGTCCCTCCTCTCATCACACACACACATACACAACGGCTCCATGGCATATTGACAGCTGTGTGTCAGAGGTGTCTGTGAGGAAGGAGATGGAGAAGGAAAATATTCCAGGCTTCCATGCTGCCACCCTCCTGATGAGTAATTCAGGCAGTTTGGAGCGTCCTCATGGTCCTCTCCATCACCCCCACCCTGCCGTTCCCAGGAGCACATTCTGTCTCCTTCAGGAGTCACACCAGCCTCTCAAACCTAAAAGGTACATGATGTTAGATTAACTGGCTAGGAAAACATCCACAGAATGAGGGGAGGTGGGGGAAGAGGAAGGCTTGCTTGTCAGAAATGTCATTTTGTCACACTGAAAAAAGCAGAAATGGTGAAAAGAAGGATCCGTGTTGTAAATGAAAACAAAGCAACCGCCTGGAAGTGACTGACAGTAATGTAGAGGGATGGGGGAAGAGAAGAGGGATCTGGGAAAGAAGGGGAGAGAAAAACACGAAGTCCCGGCTGGTGCATGATGGCTGTCAGCTTCACAAGCATGGCTCTGAGGAGGCATCCTGAGCTGTCTCTGTTCTACACTGCTGGAGCAGGCAGCCCTCCTCTACTCCTGATGGACTCAGAGCAGGGATCACATGGAGTCCTGGGGGTGCAGGCTGCTGCAGGGGGGAGTGCTCTGAAAAGGCGGAAGGAAGATCTATGCTGATCACTATGTTTCTTGTTGTAGCAGCGGTTGTATCCTGGCAATGTCTCCTGCTACTTCTCACAGTTGGTCATAGTGGAACCCATACAGAAGTCTCTCCCTGCTTCTTTTCTTCTCATGAATACTGCCAGAAGAGCTCTGCTCTCCTGGAAGCTGAGTTGAAGATGTCTGATTCCTGCCTCACAACGTCTATTTGCAGTCACTGAAATTATTTGGTTGGCTCCTTGTTACATTCAGTCCAAACTCTTCAGTAAAGTTGGAATTCAGTTGCTGTTTCTCACTAGAGGTTTGGCAGCCCAGCATATTCCTGAAGTTTTGGAGTATTTTTTTTCTTTTCTTTTTTCCTGTTAAGCACTTGTCACTGTATTCTCCATTTGCTGGGACCTCCCTTGTGTTGCCAACTTGCTGGTTCCTTGTTCCTCCGCTTTCCACCCACACAATTTTCTCTTTAGTGTCCACAAGGAATCCATAACGCTACTGTTTTAATTTCTTCTTTTGAGTTTTAATTTCTGACATGCTTTACTTACACAGAAAGATTTTGGTATAACACAGTGCAAGGACTATTTTGGTTACTGGTTTTCAAGTGGGAATTAAACACCCATGGTAACAAAAATCTGAGATTCCCCGCATGGGAATAGCTCTTTTTGCTACTTCCAGTGCCAAAACTCTATAGAAAGATGTTGTCTCATTCATTCTGACTGACCCTGGCAGACATGAAGCTGCTATGCAATAATTAGGACTATTTTCATATGTAAGATAATTTTTCTAGTAGCTTGCATACCATACATTTGGTGTGAAAAAGAAATTGAAAAACCTTAATTTCATGTCAAATGTTTCATGCTGAAATTCAACAGATGAAGGAAAATTACTTCTTTCACTCAGCTTTGCTGATGATTTTGCTTCCTACATGAGGAAGGTGCTGACTTCCCGGGTAATAACATCCAATAATGTCAAGTAATAGGAGTTCCGTATTGGAGAAGAAAAATAAAACCAGAAGCATTTCAGTGGGAAGGACAAAGATAGACTGAGAGCTTGGAGTAAGTTTTAAAGATGCACCTCTGGAGGTTCTCAAAATCAGGTTGAACAAATATTTTTTGTAGTGTCACAGGAATTTGTGCTGGGTCAGAAGGAGAAATTACTGGCCTCGTGCTTTTACACCTCTAAGATAAATGAAGCACAATGCCAGGAGAAGGAGAAACTAACTTCTCCCAGGATGTGAGACCAAAGTCAATTCCTTCTCCTACCTTAGTTAGCGGGTCTGTATGCATGGAGGTGTCCTTCAGCCATCCATAGGATACACTTCCTTGCTCTCCTCTCCAAATCTGGTAGCCTGGCACTGAGACATGCAGAGTATCCACATCTCTCTGGCACAGCTTGCTGTGGTGTGTTGCAGAATCACCTTCACTGAGCTTTGCCAGTGGTACTGCTTGCCAAGTTGCAGGATGCCTCTTTGTTCTGTCACATTGCTGCAACATCTCACGAGGAGATCTGTTGTTTAAAAAAAAGACAAATAAGCAAGCAGTGTTTGCAAACTGAGATGGCATGTTCAAGCATCTTTGGAATGGATTTCTTCCTGTGCTTTGAGTTGACCATTTGTTTCCTTCAGTTGGAGCGTGAAAGGACCGAGCATGTCCAATGCAACTTCCCTGTGCTGAGTACCACCTGCCAGGCAAATAAAGATAATCTATCAGTCACTTTTCTTTTGAGATCGTAAGCTTACAGAAAGAAATGCTGGCACACTCCCCCGCATTCCCCTCCCATCCAGACTGCAGTGTGACTAGGAGCAGGACCAACACACAAAATCCATCTATCTCAATAGTATTTCAAATCTAAAACTTAACCTACAAATAAGTGACTTACCCCCAGCATCTCCACAGTATTTGGACTCAATTTTAGATCACTTTCAGTAGTAATACCTGAACAAAAAGGGCAGTAGCTATAAATAGATCAGGATGAAAGATATTATTAGAAGACGTTATTAGAAAGACAAAGGTAGATTAAGTGGAGGGGAGGAAAAACATACCAGCCCAGCCACTCCAGCATAAACAAAATAGAGTGAAATTAGAGCTGGCTGTAGGCAGAGATTTGAATGACTGAAGAGTGCATTTGCAGCCTGCTGAGCAAAGGCAGTTCTGCCCCCACACTGACGCACAGGAGATTTGGATTAATTTCAGTCCTGACAGGTAGTACAGCTGCAGTTTGGGGCTGATAGCCTGGTAGGAAGGCAAACCAGAGGACTGATGCATACCTGAGTACACTACACCTGCTGGGTAACAGAGATATAAATGCTAGAAAAGGGGCAGCCAAATGCATCTCTTAAGCAACACACAGCTTCTGAACAGTTTTAGCACAGCTTCCACAACAGAGAGGTGTGGTGTGAAGCTGCTGTGAGGACCAAGGCAGTAATCAGTTTTCCCTGTCTTTGAGGTTTGAAGGGAAGCGGTAGAATTGTTTGGGGAGACTCCAGGAATAGCTGGATAAACATCTCTCAAAGTGACTTAGCTTGGGTCCGACCTCCCTTAGTCATGGTCAGGGTGACATTTTCAAGGTGCCTCCTGGCTTGATGTTTCTGTTCTGGGACAGGGCTACTGGACACCCTGAGTCCCTCCCTGCCAAAAGAAGGTCAGCACCGTGGCCTGTGGAGGTTGCCATTAGGTTGTGGGACCCTGAGGTATGCACGGGTGAATGCCACTCCATGGTCAAATCCGTGGGAGGTTGTTGACATCTCCTGCATACAAACTGCTCCCGGGGCTTCTGCCTCTTCAGCTCCCTGGGGTGTGCAGCGCGGTTCATCTGGCTTGTGCCCAGGCCGTAGAAGACAGTGAGCAGTACTTCTTCCTCAGTTTTTCTTGGCATTGTCTTTTTTATGATTAAGGTACAACCACAAATCTGTTCAGAGCCTCATTGTCTTTGCTGTTGTAAAGTTACATCAGTCCATTGTTCAATAGTTTTATTCTATTTGAAGATTTGTGGAAATAGAAACCCTTATGGTCATTGTCACTTCACCAAAGATTTTTTTCTATAAAAACACAACAATTCTCTGTAAAATGTATTTGTTTGACATGCCAGAAGATTAATTTATGAAGAACATAGAAATGGGAATAAATGTTACATTGTAGAGTAAATATGTACTGGGATAAGGGTGGAGGAAAAAGCATTTCTCTAGGAAGCAAGAAGAGTGGTGTTGTCCAGCACTTGGAAAATGTTGCCTATCATCTAAAGTAAAATTTTTGTAACAAAGAAAAACTTGTCTTTTCTTTAAAGCCTCTTGCCACAAAAATACATTTTGAACAGCAGTTTGCACCATATGGGTCAGTTGCTAAAAATATATATCTTAAAGGTGAACTTTCCTTTTGGCTTTATACAGTGGCTCTACCAATCACAGCAAATGTTAACCGTAAAGTACTCAGTACCACGTAACCCAGACGCCTCAGTGCTCTGTGCAGCTAAAGAAAGAAAATTCCTTAAGTTCATTGGCAACAAAACATTTTTTAACCCTTTTTATATATTCTTCTTAGGACACAGGCATTGTTCCATGTCTTTCTGACCTTTAAAATCTGTATAAAGGGAAGAGGAGGAATGGGTGACATTGTGACCAATGTTTGCTACTCCATCACCTCTTTGCTTCGCTTATTTATGTCCCTGTCAGAAAAATTGTTGCAAAGCAGTTACAAAAAGCTATTTTATTAAAAGTTGCTTAAATATTTTTAAAAAGATTAATTAATCAGAACTCTCAGAATACACGTACTTTCAAGGGATTTAAGCGCATGGGCAGGGTGATGGAAAGCATCTTTAACTACCTCAATAGTTTCTTCTGTATCAGCATCATTCAGACTGGTAGTTAACATCACAGCAAGTAAGGTGTCAGCTTGGGAATATGTAAGTATTTTTGTATAAAATTGATTTTTATGCTCTGTGTTTCAAATTGTAAAGATGTTTTTCTTTGCATCTTGCTTTTACTGCTTTTTGATAAACAATAGCTTCTATGGACTATTCTCAGTAATGGTCTTTTGATTGTTTGGTCCAATTATTTGCAACATAATCCATGGTTTCCTAGGTGGAAGTCAGGAAACCCAGCAACAGGGGGTTTTTGTATAGGGTCAAAATCCAGATTAGAGGAAATACAGCTGGTGGGTGAGGTGTTGCCCTTCAGGCATTTGGAAGGTTATTTCTAGTGCTTTTGCTCCATGACTCCCTAGGATGGGATTTACCCACAGCAACAGCTGTGCATGAAACTGCAGGATTGGTTTTAGCCGTGTGCTTTCAGGCACTTCGTGGGCACAGCATTTCTAGGAGGCTACTACTGAGCCAGCTTTCGTTTAATCTGTCGCAGACCAGGGCTGCTACAGAATTCTATTGCAGGCTTAAACCAAAAGGAAAGCAGGCAGGATAGGGCTCCAAATTAGCCTGGGTCACAGGCTAGTAATGTGTAAGGAAATTGTTGTAGTGCTGCTAAAAATCCATTATACACAGTCATGCACAGAAGCAGTTGGATTTACATGCAGGTGCACTCTCTGTCAGGACTATCTAATTGTTCTCTGTACATGGGCTAAGAAACCCTCACAGAATTGTTAGACGTGAGAGAAAATAACTCTTTCTCATTCAATCTCTTTTTTAACAACTTCTATTAATCTTGCATTTATTCTCAAAGCTCCTACTCTCTCTGATATATAGTGGAGGCCAAGAGAAAGGTAAATAGGTTAATACAACACTCATATCCAGCAAAGTATCCATATTAACCTATATATGAACTTATTTATCTAAGTTAAACAAGTAGGTATTTATGTATTTTTTTCAGGTAGAAGAAAAGGTAGCATAAAGATGTCTAGACAGCTGAATTCTGGAATGAGCCACCTATGGTCCTTTTTAAACTACGGGGAGGAAAAGAGCTGCAAATAAGAGATTCCTATCTTTTGATTGTAAACATGCCCTAGAAATGGGGGAAGATAACTGAAGATGATAAACTCAGCCACGCTTAGCAAATGGTTCAAAATTTGCGTAGAGCTGTGTAATTATGACATTTAGAGCTAAAATCATCATATGGACATTGTGACTTTGAAAGCATATTCTTACAGGCTTGAGCATCAGATATTCATCCTGAGACAATTAGGCTTATCCTATTAGTCTTATTGGCAATAATTGCAGTTGTGAGTTGAACTATTCACAAACTGCTATGCAGGCTGAACATTTGAGATGCCTGCAGTGTTTATGAGGATAAATGAGGAGGGGGAGACGTAGCAGTTGTGGTATGTGTATGTAGATGGCCAGTGAAGAGTTGTTCTGTCTGACTCTTTGCTTTTTGCAACTGTGTCAGTAGATCCATCTGATTACTTCATTTCTCCAGCTTTAAACCCTTGCTGCCACATGACTTAACATTGTTTTCCTATTGTAACAGAGCAAGGGTGGATCAAACTTTAAAGGCAGAGTCCATTCCTTCGACTTCAGCCATCCAAGAGCTTGAACTCCTGTCAGTGTGACCTGAAAACTACCTGAAGTTTACCAAGTGACAAATAAAGCTTATCTAATTTTGCTGCCTCCACACTGAGGATACTGATGTTCTCCGTAACACCTTTGTATATGTTGTTGACCTGGAATGTATATAGGATTCCCATTAACACAACTATGGTAATTCAATTAATAGATGTGCATTTCTGCAAATATGATTTAAGACAAAAGCTCTGTATGTTTTGGGCTGCTCAATTTTAGCACTGCACAATACAAACTGAAAAGTTTCTGGGCCATCTCATCTGAGAAAAAGATTGGCCCAGAGAAGATTTTGCGCCGCATTAGTAGATGTCAGTATTAGAAATCCTGTGACTTTGAGCACTAATGTTTGGGATAGGATAAAAACATTGTAAAGGCTGTGGATTTTTTTTTTTCTGGAAGGTTTAAACATTATAATCATGTTGTGCTCCTCTGAGACTGGCTGGCTACAAAGAAGAGTTGAGGTATGGTTTTGTTCCATCCCATTCCTGCAACATAAGGAAGGGCACTCTAGTTGTGCTTGGAAACGGCTCTGAAGGGAGCACTGGAAAGTGTTCAGAAGAGCCATAGGGAAAAGCACAGCTCATCTGATGAAGGGTACCATGCAGATCTGCCGGGAGAAGTGCTGTTTGCTGAATTCCTTTTGATACAACTCAAAATGCCTGCGTTAAGGGAAATAAACATGAAGACCACTTACACTTCACTTCCTACCAAGTGTTACTTGCTTGTGTCACCCAGCTTTTGAATTTTTTCAAGGTTTGCTGATGTCCTTGAACTCTACACACATGAACACACACAGACACACACATAAACCCTTTACCACATCTGAACTGCATCGTATCCCTTTATGTTGTACAAGCCCATTGTGTGGTCTGCACATTTCTGAGCAGACAATCCCACCATATATTCCCATGATACCATGACAGCAGTTTTCTGATCTCATTTAAATTACAGAAGCTCTTCCTGTTTTGAAAGAAAATTGGACAGGAGATTGTTCTGGAGACGGACTGGTCTGGTTCAGCCTGTTAAAACCAGAGCTTTGAGAGTGGGCTGTTCAAACCCAATTCCAGGCAGCTCTACTTGGCTACAAGGTACTGTTGGTCCAAGTTCTGGCCTCATGAGAAGCTCCTTTTCCCTGTCCCACTTAGGCTTGAATTGAAAATACTAATGCCCCCAGTGTCTGTCACAGACCTAAGTTCTGCTTCACGTAGTAACAGGTGTACTTACACTGTACAATAAAGAGTTATGAAGTAAGAATTGGACAATGGATGGGAAATTTGGCCAAGCTCTCGTGGTTAGTCACAGGATGAGTACGTAAGACATTAGATTCAATCCAGGAGAAAACAGGATACTGAATTACTAGACAAAAATATTACACCTACTCCCTGTCAAAACAGTAAATCTAGTCCTAAAAATTGGAGTGAAAATCTACCAGTCCAGGCTCAAAATCCACTCAACCGTTCTTCCAACAGAGTGATGAGTATCTTTTCTTTAATACAATGAGTTAAGAAATATGGCCTGTGCTGGTAAGTGGAATACTGAAGGTTATAATAAATGTTTAGAACCTGCCTGAGCCTTCTTAGAGGATTTGGGCCAATGGAAATGTTGCTCTGTGTTTATCCAAGAATAAGAACATACAAGAGCTATTTCCACATCGTAGCTACCTTGTAGCAAATTATTCACTGGCACAAAATATGAGATCTCAAGTACTGGTTTCATCATTGCCAGGATGCAGTGAGATCTATCATCTCTTTACTGGAGGCAGAAGTACTGCAGAACTCAGTTTCAGTTTGGCCCTACCAGACTCGTACTCCATAGCTTAAACTCATGGTCCAAATCCTTTGCAGCATTTCAGGGAAACAGATCATCATGCCAAGCAGATGGTTCCTTTCACAAAGTCTTTGTTGTTGTTTCACCAGTCTTTTGCAAATAGATTCCTCAGCCCCTCATAGCATAAACCCAGAGATGCAAACTATATTTCTATATCAGCAATACACATCCTGATGAAAAAGGAATTAGAACTCCAACTGGGAGAACAAGGCTCCTTCAACAGACAAGAAAATGGAGGAGTTCACTGAATATTTTAATTTCAGTGTTACGTTAGTTTTTCCTTAACTGAGGTGGTTTCAACTGCAGATCTTGGAAAACTTTCAGTCCTGGGTATTTTATTAGTCTTTTACCTTTGGTTACCTTAGGGAATGTGGTACCCCATGTTCACCCAAAACAATAGAAATCACTTTCCATATTCAGTCTTTAAAATGATCTTCGGAGTCCTGGCGTGACCGTGGAGAACCTAACAGAGAGGGGAGCAGTGTCTTCCTAATTAGGGTTAGTAGATGGCTTCAGGTGACATCACATCATTCATATACGGGACATGGAAGAGAAAGGTCTATGGAATGTGGAAAGAGGGACAGGCCACTTGGGAGGAGTACAGGAATGTTGTCAAAGCATGCAGGGATGCAACGAGGAAGGCTGAGGTCCACATGGAATTGAATCTGGCAAGGGATGTCAAGGACAATGAGAAAAGCTTCTTCGAGTACATCAGCAGCAAACGGAAGACTAGGGATAATGTGGGGCTGCTGCTGAACAAGGTGGGTGTCCTGGTGACGGAGGATACAGAGGAGGCAGTGTTACTGAATGCCTTCTTTGCTTCAGTCTTTAGTGCGAAGGCCGGCCCTCAAAAATCTCAGGCCCTGGACGTAAGAGAGGAAGCCTGCAGAAATGGTGACCTTCCCTTGGTCGAGGAGGACTGTATGAGAGATCCTTTAAGCAATCTGCACGCCCACAAATCCATGGGCCCCAATGGAAGGCACCCACAAGTGCTGAGGGAGCTGGCAGATGTCATTGGTGAACCACTCTCCATCACCTTTGAAAGGTCCTGGAGGACAGGAGAGGTGCCTGAGGACTGGAGAAAATCCAATGTCACTCCAATCTTCAAAAAGGGCAAGAAGGAGGACCCAGGGAACTACAGGCTGGTCAGCCTCACCTCCATCCTGGGAAAGATGATGGAGCAACTCATTCTGGAGGTCATCATTAAGCAAGTGGAGGAAAAGAAGGTTATCAGGAGTAGTCAACATGGATTCACCAAGGGGAAATCGTGCTTGACCAACCTGATAGCTTTCTACAATGACATGACTGGCTGGGTAGATGAGGGGAGAGAAGCAGATGTTGTCTACCTCGACTTCAGCAAGGTTTTCGACACTGTCTCCGATAACATCCTCCTAGGGAAGCTCAGGAAGTTTGGGCTGGATGAGTGGGCAGTGAGGTGGATTGAGAACTGGCTGAATGGCAGAACTCAGAGGGTTGTCATCAGCAGCACTGAGTCTAGTTGGAGGCCGGTAACTAGTGGTGTCCCCCAGGGGTCAGTACTGGGCCCAGTCTTGTTTAACTTCTTCATCAACAACTTGGATGA
>Ga0065711_1000069_pt1 | contig 117725 bp, 59 predicted proteins | sample Hoacrofraction12_FD_59098 | JGI IMG/M metagenome (GOLD analysis project Ga0065711, IMG submission 59098) | Hoatzin crop microbial communities from Cojedes, Venezuela - Epithelial fraction 12 v2 (version 2) | ecosystem: Host-associated > Birds > Digestive system > Esophagus > Crop | place... | reverse complement strand
TAGAGGGGAAGGAGAACCTCCCTCGACCTGCTGGCCACACTCTTCTTGATGCACCCCAGGATTCCATTGGCTTTCTTGGCAGCCAGGGCACACTGCTGGCTCATGGTTAAACTGTCATCCACCAGGACACCCAGGTCCCTCCCCGCAGAGCTGCTCTCCAGCAGGTCCACCCCAAGCCTGTACTGGTGCATGAGGTTGTTCCTCCCCAGGTGCAGGACCCTGCATTTGCCTTTGTTGAACCTCATCAGGCTGGTTTTAGGTCATCTCTAAACTCAGGTTGTAGGAACTCCCTTTCTGGATGAAAGGCACATTGAAAATGTTGCATTCTTAGTGTATACGGTGAATTCTATACCCACGGCAGGCTTTGGTAAGTCCTGCTGTCAGCAACCACTTTAATGTATCCCCAAGTATTCCACTGCAATTTTTCTTGACCTTTACAGGCCTTCTTTGTTAGGTGACTGGTTTTGTTGGTCCACAGACTGGCTGGTTAAGTGAAGTACCGCCGGCAAGTAAAAATCCTTGTTTCATCTTCTGTAGGTGCAATACTTAAAAGTTTCGGTCTGTGAACTGGCTGCTCCCTAACAAAAAGGCCCAGCCATGAGAGTGCTTGTACCATGCAGTACGATCCCTCCTCTTTCTCTGTGTCCGGGAGAAGACAAGCCTGATGAAAGACTCTTGCAAGGGGCAAGCAAAGTGTCCATCCCTGTTCTTTCAGGAGCTCTGAGATTTACACAGGCAGACAATGAGGGCTCAAGTAAGCAGCTAACAGCAGCTCTGCTTCCTTTTTGCTGTGGAAAAAATGAGTCCTGTTCCTCCCCGCTCACCTCCTGTTCCCCGCGCCACATCAAATCTGGCCCAAGAGGGACTCTGCGGCTGGCCTGGGAAGGGAGCGAGGGCTCCCCGGGGCCAGGCCCACCAACCACCCTGGCAGGCTGGCGAAGAGAACGGGGCAGCGCCTAGGGCAGGGCCACACTCAGGTAACGCTGGGTGAATAATAGAGGGATTGGTTTGGTGCTGCACTGCTAAAAAACTCTGTAGCTGACACATGAAGCTAGGAGTAAGGGCGTCTGGAGAGAAGAAAACCAGAAATCACTTTGGACCAAAAATAAACATTTTGTTCAGCTGCATCCTACTTATTTCAGGTGCACAGATAAAGATAATATGTATTTTGTTCAAGCTTTATGCTTCAGTTTATGTCAGCTTTAAATCAAATTAATGTTAAGATGAATAGGATTCCAACTGAAAAGTGAAAAACCAAAGAGCTCCTTGGAAGTGCTAATAGTCATGAAAAAAAATATTTCCAAAACAAGGATTGTATGCTGCCAGCATCTAAAGGAACTACTTCAAGGCATTTGAAATACCTCAATACACACATGCACCCACATTTCTTATGGGCCAAGTGCCAAGTTAAATCATGTTTTAAGGTCATCCCATCCTTCAGTGTGTTTACTCTTTATTAAATACAGGTGCCAAACTGAGTGGGGAAATTATCACAGGCTGATGGATGTGGAATGATGTTGGGAAAAGAAAAAGTAAGCTTGATCTTAAGACTGAAATACATGTAACTAATTGCTGTGTTGGGTGACAAATAACAGGGAACATAAAATTAATTATCACATGGGGGCTACCAGGGAAAAGAATAAAGCTTAATATTGTCAGTTAAGTTGAAGAGCTCGTACCCCAGAGGCTCACATCAGTTGGCTGTACAAATCTGGGAGAGCAGGCAATGTCCAGTTAGACACACACAGGAGGTAAGGCAAGAAATAGCATCCAAAAGTCAGACCAAAAGTTCTGTACAATCTCTGGCCGTAATATCATGTGGGTGCTTTTTTCGTTGGCTTAAAATCCCCCTATATTTGCTGGTCTCAGTAATTCTCTTTCACTAACACATTGGTATTACCTAGGATAGGGAACATAACTCAAGTGACCTAATTTTTGGTGGTTAGAAGGCCTGTAACAGAAAGCATTATTTTTATTTCACACCATTAGGTCAAATTAATTTTATCAGCTGAAACTCATGCTGGTGACCAGGGGATGTGAAAAGCCCCCTCGTGCTCCTGCTTGGGTTATGAAGGAAAAAAAATCGTCTTTTCTTGTAAGACTGATGCTTGTTGTAGGGGCAATGCTTTACTTAGACTTCTCTATGACAGTTCTCTTGAATGGTCCATGGCATACCTGGGGGCAATGAAATAAAACTAAGTGAGCCTATAGTTTACACTTTTTCCTGTCCTTTGTCAGGTTATTGTTCCCTTCTGCACCCAACTTTGTTTTCATCTTTGCTCTTTGAAAAAGTCCCTTCCGAATCCTTTTTCCCTTCACAAATCTTCCGTGGACTGCCTTCTATTTCACTGCTGTAATCATCGTATCTTCAAGATGTTTTGGTGGTAAAGAGCAGTTGCATGGTCTAGAGACTTGTGTAATTAAGTAGCCAGAGCTCGCGCCCTGAAGTAAATGGATCTCTGCTGAGTTGCTCGGCTCTCAGTGATAGTTGAACACTGATATTACTGAGCTAAGGAACCACTGGTAGCAATTTACCTCTCTGAAAAACTCTGGAAATGCTGGTGGTGATGGGAAAGTGCTCAAATAGCACTGAAAGTAGTGGGCGCCAGTTGCAAGGAAGACAGAATATAGCCTCATTTTTATGACAGTAGAATACTCGTCTTTTTAATAGCTTACTTTTAACTCAGGCAGAGATGACTAACTTTGACATTCTATGTTACAGAAATTTGAGGAGTGAGTCCTGCATTCCGAGTGAAAGTGAAACATATGAGATATGGCTTTTAAACATAGTAGAAAAAGGAAACGAACATACAGAAAAATATGTGTCTGTTCTGTGGCTAAAGAACCAATTTGTCAATTTGCAAGGGGCTGCATGAGATCCCGATCAGAGCTTATGATGGGATGTAAAGGAAAATATCTAGAGAGAGACCTGTGGAAAACTAGAATTAACCTTTCAAGAAAGCGTGGTGATTTGACAAGGAAAGGCAATCACAAGGGCAGAACTGAGACAGCAATGTTCGGACACGAGGGTCACTGCAGAAATTCCACAAAGGAGATGTAGGTAGAAAGGGAAGCAAAGCTCAAAGTCTTGAGTTCGCAGAAGCAACACACATAGCTGCTGGACTGGGACAAGCAGCACAAAGCCATATACTCTGAAAAACATCCAAGCATTATGCTGCGTTACATTGACTTCCACAAATTTGCAAACACTAGCTGACCATGCACAGCTTGGACAAGAGGTCATCACTAGCATGCTTTTCGCAAGGTAATCCTTCACAACAGCAACAGACAAGATTTCAGCCAAAGATAAATGAGCTCTTAGCCTGAAAGCAAATGGAACATTTATTAATTTTAAGCTGTACACAGGTGTACAAGCCAGTGTTTTGTCAGAGACAGCAACAGTAGTAAGGAAAGAAGAGCCCAGATAAGACAAATGGATGGAATTCAGGTTTGCAGTTGTGATCTTCTTGCCATTAAGAGAGTGAGTGTAATAAATGTATGAGTAAATAACATATTGCACAGCTACAATTTGTAATAATACCGGGGACAAAAATATCCTTTACTGATTTTAAAACATATCGAGTTCTTCATCTTATGAAGTGGTGCTTCACCTTAGAAGAAAAGGTGACAAAGTTTGAAGAAGAGGTTTAGGACGCTTTCCCAGTGGAGAAGAAAGCATTCAGCAGCATACAAAATATACCTGAAAGCCCAGCAGTTGACTGGCCAATGGAGGAGCAAAGAAAAAAGCTGGCTAAGCTTATCGCTGTAGCAAAAAAGAGAGCACGGAGCAGAGCACTCGCTTTCTGCAGAAAAAAACAAAACCTAAGCAATAGGAAGAAGGAATCTCATAGGTTATGCCTCAGTTGAATGTTTTTTTGACTGAAATATGCAAAGTTATGCTGCTGTCTCTGCAAACACCAAGAATATTTTCCTCTGTTTCCCCTATCAGCTCTCCCCTGCAGAGTGTTGGCAATGTGTGGGCTGCGATGTTTGGCTGTAGAAATCACCTGAAAAGATAAAAATGCATGGGGGGGAGTGAACTTTCAAAAATGCTAATCCCAGTCTTCCTTCTCTTCTGCTCTGTCTTGTATGAAACCTGTAGGAACTGAATATCTTTAAGTCCTCTTCCTTGTTCTGTAATTTTGGTTGAACATGCCAAGGCACGCACACTGCCAGGGTGTCACATTATGCCAGTTTGTAGGAAATTAGACTAATTCTGTCACTCTATATCAATTAAACAGAAACCCAACAGTAGCAATAACAAAGTGAAAATGGAAAGTAAGCAGATCCTAGGTAGGTTTCTGTAGCTGGCCCGTACAAGTGGTTGTGGCAAATGACTTAGAGAAGCAGAGCACATGTGGCACGTAAGTATCATGGCCTTTGAGAGATGCTGCTTCTGCCAACTGATTTTTAGACTGTGTCTGATGCCAAGTGTTTCGCAGTGGAGTACATAAAATGGGATTTGATGGAATTAGTAGAGTAATTACTGTAGTTCCACCAGATGAAAAGATCTCACTGTATAGTGTTTTATTTATAATGCAGATTTCATTCTTGGATATATGTTTGACCCCTTTTGCTGTCTACTTGCTGACCTCTGCACCTAATTTGCTATATATGCTAAATATATGGGTAGGTGTAAACTACAAGCAGTGCAATCACAAAGCCTAAGTAACACAAAAGACAAGTCAGTATGCAACGCTGCATTTCACATATTAGTGAACAAAACCGACATCTCCTCATCTCACAGGCATCTAATACTTTTTTCTGCAGGCTAGCCAATATTATTTCTGCAATGTTTTTCTATGTTTTCTGGCTAAGATAGCCACTTTGCATCATTTAGTTCAGCTCGACAAAACTGAGTTTTCCAAGTGGCATTAATGCAATTAAAATGAGGACTCCTATAATTTTCCTTCTTCTTTTTTGCCATATTGCTTTTTGAAACCAGGTAATTTTTTGAAATCAATAGCATTCTGTGCCAAGGAGATTCCCTAAGCGTTATGTGACAAACATAATACATGTTTTGAATTTGCCACCTGCTAGTTTTGTTTGACACCCTCTAGTTCTTTTTTGGAAGAAAGGATGAATGGATCTTCCTTGTTCATCTTTACTTAGTTTCTGCTGGGTGAGCAACATTACCCTGCCTTACCTGCTTAATGTTCTTTGAATATAGATTAAAGTAGGTAGCAAGGGAAGTTATGTGTCATGCAGTGGTGCTTTCTTAAAGTAACGTGTGGGAAGAAGGGAAAGAGCCAGGAGTTTTCTGCTCCTGCTCATTGCCTTCTTCACCAGCTAACTGCAACCTGTTCCACACCCTGCATTTTGCGTTCACACTGCTATAGAAGTGAGCCAGCAGTATTTCAGTGTGAAAGACCTTCGGGTGTGTGGTGAAACTCTATTATTTGTCCTGATTTTTTAGAAGATAAAAGCTGCTAACTAGCTCACTTTATTTTTATTCTGCAGCTGGGATAGCCTTAGCTGTCTTTCAAGCCCATTAATCAGTTTCCCAATCCAGAAGCAGGGCACAGAAGCAGGGCACAGATGTAGAGAATTTTCTGTCCTGAACTCATGGATTCCCCAGCCTTAACAATCAAATTGCAGCCATCAGTTCCAAATTAGAAATGCAGATAAGCCTTTATAAGTTTGGCTCTCTGGCCAATGGTCCTTTTATATAGTGATGAGCCTGAAGTCCTGTTGTTCCTTTCTAGTTCTGTCTTTGTGTACTTCTGCAATTGGGTAGCTTGCTCTCATGTTTCTGTCATAGACTCAGACTGGCTCTGGTCATGTCTGACAAAGGGTTTTGAATGAGATGGTGGCTTTTCTGCCTCTGTTTGTAGTGGTACAGCTTCAGCAGCTTTGCTTGGCAAACAGTGGGAGAGAGCACAGTGACAGTCTTCTACTTGAATTGGGACTTCTCTGTTTATTCTCTGTATTTATTTAAATCAAAGCATTTTATAAGAAAGGGGAATTGAAATGTTGTAATACAGTCTTTTAGGTTCTTAGAGAGTCTTTAATTGGTATGTGTAGAAAAAGATGTGAAAAATTAATAATGTTCTTTTCTGCTGACTTATTTTAGGATAGATGTGTACTCAGGACTCACACTTTGCCTGAGAACCTTCTGCTGAACCTCCTTTAAAATGTGGTGAGTCCTGTGGAGAAACTGGAGTAGATGTTTCACTTTGTTCCAAATAGGTTTGCATGCTGATGTGAGATATCTTGGTCATTTGTTAAACAGACAGCAGAATTTCAACTCTCAACTAGATTCTTTTACTTCCAAACTTTTTGTTAGTATCTTTCAGGATTAAGAAGTCTAGCTGCTGAATCCTGTGGCTTTTTTTTTAGCATGAGATAATCCTTCTCTCCCAGTGTGCACAATAAAAGTATTTAGTACTAATCACACTTTTTATTACTGTTCTTTCAGTTTATAAGCAATTTTTTTAAAGTTTTAGGTAGCATTATGACACATTACTTTATACTGCATGATAAAACCCATGCTAATTGCCAGTTTCCAAACATTACCCTCCGTGCTTCTTTTGTCCTCACCCTGTATGCGTCATCAGTATGTATCAAGGGAAGCACATGGAATTTGAGGGGGAATGGAAGTTATTCCACTTTTAGGAAAATTAGTCTGTTCATTATCCTTCCTCTACCTACAGAGCTGAAGTAACAAATAGGTGCTCAAAAGGTGTTAGCCTTGGAGAAAAAGGAGGAAAAATAATTGTGATGAGGAGGCTGTAAGTGGTGAAAGTAGACTTGTATCGGGTTTGCATCGCAAGGTTTTGATAGCCGGGGGAGGAGGGGAGCTACAGGGGTGGCTTCTGTGAGAAGCTGCCAGAAGCTTCCTCTGTGTCTGATGGAGCCCATGCCAGCCGTCTCCAAGATGGACCCACTGCTGGCCAAGCCTGAGCCTATCAGCAACGGTGGCAGTGCCTCTGTGATAACATATTTGGGGGGGGCGGGGAAGGAGGAAACCCTGTGCAACAGCAATTGCAGCTGGAGAGAGGAACGAGAATATGTGTGAGAAAGAACTCTGCAGACACCAAGATCAGTGAAGAAGCAGGTGCTCCAGGCACTGGAGCAGAGCTTCCCCTGCAGACCATGGAGAAGACCATGGTGAGGCAGGCTGTCCCCCTGCAGCCCATGGAGGCCCACAGTGGAGCAGATATCCACCTGCAGCTCGTGGAGGACTCCATGCCACAGCAGGTGGATGTGCCCAAAGGAGGCTGTGACTTTGTGGAGAGCCTGTGCTGGAGCAGGCTCCTGGTGGGACCTGTGGCCCCATGGAGAGAGCAGCCCATGGTGGAGCAGGTTTGCTGGCAGGACTTGTGACCCCGTGGGGGACTCAGGTTGGAGCAGTTCATGGAGGACTGTCTCCCATGGGAGGGACCCCACACTGGAGCAGGGGAAGAGTGTGAGGAGGAAGGAGCAGCAGGGAGAATGTGTGATGAACTGACTGCAACCCCCATTCCTCATCCCCCTGCGCTGCTGGAGAGGAGGAGCTAGAGAAAATCAGGAGTAAAGTTGAGCCTGGGAAAAAGGGAAGGGTGGGGGAAGGGTGTGTTTAAGATTTGGTTTTATGTCTCATTGTCCTACTCTGATTTGATTGGTAATAAATTGAATTAGTTTCCTGAAGTTGAGTCTTTTTTGCCTGTGTTGATAATTGCTGAGTGTCCTCCCTGTCCTTCTCTCAACCCACGAGCCTTTCGTTATATTTTTTCTTCACTGTCCAACTGAGGAGGAGAGTGATAGAGCAGCTTTGGTGGGCACCTGGTATTCAGCCAGGGTCAACCCACCACAAAGTTAAATGAAGCAGGCCAAAAGGGTACCGCTAGAAATTCTGATTGAAGCCAACAGGGGTAAACTTGGTGTAAACATTAGGCAGTTGTCCAGACCTAACTAAATCACCCAGTGAGAAGGGGTTGAAGCTATCTTACTCAGAGTTGTCAAAAATGTTTTGCTAGAGCTATAGATTGTTTTGACTTCCTGATTTTGTTGTGGTAATGTCCCAAAAGCCCCATTTTGAAGAATCAGTTGTTTTCTTTCGATTACTTCACTGATGTCACTTGTAGGCAGAGGTTCTTTGTTGCTGAGAGCCAGCAAAACTGTAATAGCACACTACCAGGTTGCCATCTTTCCATAAACAAATTACCTAAGTTCTTACATGGCTTCCATTACCAAAGGATCTATGCCTTGAGTTAATCACTCATCATGCTCAGTGCTGTTGAGAACTGCTGACTGCCGTCTCTGGATTTCACTGAGCATTATCAAACACTGAAAGTTGAGAGAGTACGAGCAGCAAGAGGTTTGTCAGCAGCTAACACAGGTAAGATGTCCAGAGACTAATGCTAACACACTTGTTCTTTGGTGGTTAAAATTGGTGGTTGCTTATGATTAATATCCCTAGAGAAGGAAGGCAAAGTGGGGACAAGGGGACAGACAATGTGCTTTTTAGGTTACATGAATATTTCTTCTTCAGATTTTTTGCCTCCTTTACTGTCATGAAAGTGAGAATAGATGCCTATTGCTGTAAGTGGTTACAGATTCATAGTGCCAGGGGTTGGTACTTGTGTTGTACAAGACACAGCCAGAGTTACACAAAGAAAACCTCCCATTCCCTTGTAGGCTTTAATGCTGAGACTATAGCAGGAAATTTGGGAATGGAAGGCAGTTCAAAGGATGGTAGTAGGCTGCAGGATCAATTTTGCAAGCCTGTACTTTGAGGAGAGCTCAAGGTGCACTTATGCTACAGGCCTGTATACTGATGTCACTTGGAGTTGGCTCTTTGACAAGTTATGTATTCCATGGGGCTTGAAAATGACTGTTAAAAATAAAATAAAAAATCAGAAACATTGCAGAAGCACTTCTTATGCTCTGACAGATTTAGCAGCTGAAGGAAGGGGTTTGAGGTAGCTAATCCACCTTAATATCTTTAGGAAATGCTAGACATGCAAATGACTGATGTAGATCTGCATGCTATCCCTGCTCATTTCAGCATCTGAGCTGTTGAGTAGAAGAAGGCTGAGCAAGTCTGAAAAATGCAAATGTAATCAGAGATGAGGAAAAAGCAATAGTTAATAAAATGCTCTACTGAAGTCCTTTTCTTTTCCCTCTCCCAGCATATAACATCCTCTGCAGGCATCCCTGCAACCACTCCCCTCTCTGTGAACACCATATGTCTCATGTTTTTTACAAGCTGTATTTTGTGCTATGTTAAATAGCCAGGAAGATTAGGAACTAGAGAAAAAATAATCAAAACCTGTACTTATTAAGAGAATCAGGGCACTTTCATCTTCTGTTTCTGCAAGAACAAGAAATGGCCTAAAGACTTTGAATACCTAGGTGGCTTAGAGGCAATATATTATGCATATCTTCTTCTGTCTCTCAGTATGGAGGGCATTCCTAGGAGAAACAGAGTTGTGTGCTTGTATTGTAGTTACTGAAATAGCTGGTGCTACTGGCAGCTGGGTATGAGTCTGAGCAACTCTAATATGTGCTGGAGTTTAAAGCTTCCTTAGCTGTCTTTTATTATAAAGAAACTAAAGACGGGAAAACAGGGAGGGGAGCTGTTACATTCCTCTTAGCTCCTCTCCGTGGACTGATACTAAGCATGGAGCAGGATGACTTACAGTCACTTGAAAGTCCCTTCCAACGCCTAACATTCTGTGATCTGTGAAAGTGCAATGCATGGACACGAGTACCAGTATCTACATGGTTCTCAGCCTCTTTGTATGAGATGTGGCATCCTGTGTAGCTTCTCAGCTTCTGGAGTTTGGATTCAGGAAAAAAACAGTGCTTACACCATGATTAGTCATAATATGTTAAGATCAAATAGACTGTACAGAAATAATTGTTTTGAGATGCCAGCACAAAAACTAATACTTTTCTATGGCAGAGAAAGGGCTCTTCTCTGGAGAGATTTTATTACTCACGCAGGTTCCTAACACACCTGAACAGACCTGGGAAAGTGGTTTGGTGGGAAGTGACAGTAATTAGGTCTGGTTCCTGGTGGCTTGGAGTGCCATGGTAGGATTCTTTGTCACAGTTAATAAAGATTTGAGTGCAGACTGAAACTTTTCTCAGGTTGGGACACTCAACACTTCTCTATCCTCTGTAAATTCCCTGAGGCTTACTATGAATTGAGGTCACACTGTAACATGCTCAGTGCAGGCAAAGAATGGCCTTTCATCTTTACCTAGCTACCTCTTTCCAGTGATTTCATAGGAAATTTGACATCTAGAATGTTGAGAAGTACTTCAAAGACCTTTACTCTCTGTCCAATGTTGCTGAAACTGGCTTAAAAATTATGTATTTGGATGACAGAGGCAGATAAAAACACACACATACTCACATGCAGAAACTGAGCTGGATCAAACTAGGCTAAAAGCAAACAGCAGTCTTAGCTTTTTCTTGTCAATGTGTACTTAAAATTTTGTGATCTCTTGGATTATGAAACACAATTTTCTAGAGTAAATGAGACTTGTTCTGTTTTGAAAAGTGATCCTACAAATAGCTTCATGGAATACGTGTTTTTTGTGCTCCATTGATTACTGAAGCAATGTGATAATATCAAAGCCTTCAGCAGTAATAAAGATTATGCAGCGTGAATAGGCAAGTCCTGCAGGAAAACCTCATAGAGTCAAGGTTGCACTTGCACTGATACAAGATTGAACAGTTAAATGTTTTTACTGTTGACCATGTTGTGCATGGCTTGACACGGTTACATTCACAGTCAAAAAAAAACTAGACCAAATTTTAAATAGTCATCCAGTATTTGTATTTCCCCTCCTTTTAAAATTATTTTCTTTTTTTAATGGACAGGGATATTTGTTTTCTCACATTGCTGTGCCCCCCCATTTAAAACACTTTCTGATGTTTTACAGATTGCTGGTAGTTTGTACACCACAGGCTGAGATCTTCTGGTTTAGAGGGGAGTCTGTTGATCGCAGGCTGGGTTCATTCTTTAGCACTGAGAGAAATAATGGTGAAAACTCACTCTGTCAAAGGTGGCTTCCAACACTTGGTGGAACCAGGTCTGTTCTATAAGAGAGTTGCCTGATATATTAAGCACATAATAGAAAATCAGCAGGATAGAGTACAATGTGGTTAACATTTCTACCGTGTTAGTGTTAAGATCATTCTTATTAGACTTATAAATACAAACCTTAAATAAACCATCTTTTCTAAAACGTTGCTTTTTGTCAATTTAAAAAGCAATATGTAGTCATCTTAAATGAGCTGATATTCCAAATCACTCCTATGAAGATATTGCACTAAGAAAGCTATTTTAAAGTGTTATATACGTAGACATTTTCAGATTAAAATCTAAGCAAGTTTTAAGAAATCACAGTTGTTTGTATTTTTTGCTCAAGGCTTTCAAGTTTCATCTTTCTGCTTAGAAAAAAACAAACAAACAAACTCAAACCCAACCCTGCTTCTGCCCCTCTGGTTTTGTTTTTTACTGTAGCTATTATCAGGATTCAGAAATTGGAAACAAATCTTACTTTCAGGTTAAATTCAGCACAGAGTACAAAATATGTGTTACTTCTTCTGGATGTCTTTTAATAAATGACTAGCCTAAAGAGACTGAGTGCCTTAGGCAGTCAGGTACAATCCTGATGACCTATTATGAGAAGATTGTAGAAGAGAAGAAAGTTTGCCTCATCTTTGTTCAGTGCAGCTTGTTCACGGGCTCCTGTGACAGTTTGGATTGAACCCTGGAAGATTTGGCTATTAACATTGCAAAAATAAATAGGATACAAAGTAGACAGTTATCTCAAGTCCATTTTAAGAGCCACAAAACTGTGGGTGCAGATCTAAAGGGAAAGGATGTTCTTGTGACCTGGGATCCAGTCAAAGCAGCTGAGACAAGACTCATTTTGCAGTCAGACAAAATCCTTATACCTTTTTGTACCTCTCTCTCTCACTGTGCTCTACTCTAGTTGTGCTTGCAAAATCTTGTCTAAAAAGTTTGCCCTGCCTTTCAGGGAAGAGGGTATGTCGTACCAGTGGGGATTTATTAATGCTCCCTGCTAATCTAACTGTTCCTGTTAACACAGAGTAAGGTAAGAGGCTTTCAGAAAAGACAGTTTTTGTTCCTTCATGTCAGCAACCTGTCTTAGTTTCATTTTGGGAATGACAATCCCCAAGCAACCTGACAGACGCTTTTCCAGAGCTTCCCCTTTTTGTTGTTTCTGCTGCTACAGATTCAGACATGATAAAGAAAAGCAGGACTCGTGCTGGAAATCTTCATGCCACATAAGGGGAAAACTTCTATAATGCAAGGTAAAGTAAAGCACTTAGAAACCAAGCTCCAGTTCAGGTCACTCTGTTGTTGAGGGCCTGGGAGCTATATGTCTTGGGTTGAATTTCAGCCGGACATGAGCGGGCTTGTGCAAGTAGCAGGTGTCGCTGGAGCTGTTGAACCTCTCCACCAGTGTGGAGGATTAGAGGCAAAAACAGCCAGCACCCTGTTTGAGCAGAGGATTTATTACTTCCAGTGCCAGTCTTGCTCTGTGGATTTTTCATGACTGGGAGTCACAGCCTTGCCTCTGGATTTGCCCTGCTTTCCCCCTCCTCTTCGGTTTCATCTGGGTGCTCCATAGGTCGTTCCTCTAAACGGGGAATAGGAATTGGAGTAAGATTATTGTGAGCTGCAAAAGCACAAGGTGGGAGTCCTCCTTTAATGCCTTTCTGTATTTGCGTACCAGTATCTTGCTGACCATGATTCTCTGCATACAACTCTCCATTTCTCTAGAGAGTATAAATGTGCTCTTGTATTTGTTCCTCAGGTATAGCTGTCCGTAGGTAAAGTATCTTGTTCTGGAGAGAGTTCTTGTCTGCTGTCAGCTCAAATGATGTTGATGGCCTTCTGGGAGACTAATGAAATTTTCTTCTGAGTACGTGTTGTGGTTTAACCTGGCAGCTGGCAACTGGGACCATGCAGCCGCTCATTTGCTCCTCCCCATTTCCCCCTCAGCAGGATGGAGAGGGAGTGGACAAAAATTAAAATTCGTGGGTTGGGATAAAGACAGTTTAATAAGACAACAAAAAAAATAGTAATAAAGAACATGCAAAGCAAGCTGTACACAACACGATCTCTCTCACTGCCCAGTGACTGATTGTGCAGCTAGTCCCCAGGTAGCAATACTGGAGCTTGTGGATTTTGCTGAACTTGTGGATTTCACAGAACTCGCCGAACTTGTGGAAAAAGGGTTGAACTCATGGGGAAAAAAGGGTCAAACCCCTGGAAAAGAGAGAGTTTCTGCCCCCTGGACAAACCACCATTTATAAACTGAGCATGATGTCCATGGTATGGAATATTTCCATTGGCCAGCCTGGGCTAGCTGCCTGGCTATACCCCCTCCCAGCTCCTGCTCATCTGCTCCTTACCTGAACGTGGGAAACTGGAAAAGTCCTGGATTTCTTGACAACAATTAAAAACATCAGGGTATTATCAACATTCTTCTCATAGTAAATCAAAAACATAGAAGCTCCTGGGAAGAAAATTAACTCTATCCCAGACAAAACCAGGACAGTATCCATGCCTTATTCTATACCATCTACATCATGCTCAGGTCCTATGCTTTCCAATAAATTACCACCACTTCTCCTGTCTTTTGATATATACACACACATATCATTCCCTTAGTCTATGGGCCATCCATCTAAAATGTCCATTGAGTTCATTTAGTCCATGACTTCCGTCTGTCATATCAGTCTTTCAGGACAGGAGAGATAGTGTGGCATCCACTCAGTTAGCAGAGCAGGACTGGGCTTTGGTGCGGCAAGCAGGTGATGTTGGGGGCAGCAGGAGGATGGTGTGTAGTGTTGGATTGTCGCATGATGCATCTGCATCTCACAGCTGGTGTATCTGGCATGGCCCATGTCCACGGTCTGTGAGTTGAAGATGTTGATCTCGTGAAAGGTGCTGGGCACCAGTTGCTGAAGTCAGTTCTAATCGTATCACCGCTGCACTTTGCTCAGTTTCATCAATGTTCATTCTTCATTAATGTGAGTGCTTGTTACTGTAATACCTTTGAAGTGACATATACCAAGTAATAGAAGATAAGACATACAGTATTATACAGCAATTAACATAATACAGTTCAAATTATTGGCTATTGACACCCAAAGTCAAATCCCCGTGAGGTACAGATCGGACATCCCCGTCCCTCCACATCACCCACCAGGTGCACCCAGGTCCTTCAGCAAAAGCAATCCCATGGATGGGTTTACTTTTGCTGGTAGCAGGAATAACCCAGACTGTTCCCTATCATATTCTTCATGTGCACTACGGGGACTTTATCCCCTTCTACAGTATGTAAATACTTTAACTGGGCAGAGCCAGCTCAATTGGTAGATCCCCTGGTGTTAACTAACCAAGTGGCCATTGCTAAATGCGTGTCCCAATGTTTGAAGTTTCCACCACCTGTTGCTCTCAGTGTAGTCTTTAACAGTCCATTGTATTGTTCGATTTTTCTGGAGGCTGGTGCATGGTAGGGGATGTGATACACCCACTCAATACCGTGTTCTTTGGCCCAGGTGTCTATGAGGTTGGAAATGACTCCCATTGTCTGACTCAGTGCTTTCTGGGGTGACATGTCTCCACAGGACTGACTTGCTTTTCAAGGCTCAGGGTAGTGTTTCAAGCGGTGGCATGGGGCACAGAGTCGGTTTCCAGCCATCTGGTGGTTGCTTCCTCCATTGGAAGCACACGGCGCTTGCCGTGACAGGTTTGTGGGTCTGTGATATGATCAATCTGTCAGACCTCCCTGTATTTATATTTCAACCATCGTTCTCCATACCAGAGAAGCTTTACCCACCTGGCTTGCTTAATTGCAGCACAAGTTTCACGTTCCTGGATAACCTGTGCGACAGCATCCATGGTCAAGTCCACTCCTTTGTCACGAGCCCATCTATATGTTGCATCTCTTCCTCGATGGCCTGAGGTGTCATGGGCCCACCGAGCTATAAATAATTTGCCTTTATGTTGCTAGTCCAGATCCACCTGAGCCACTTCAATCTATAACATCCTGATTCTTCCTGTGGCTGTTTTGATGTTCTTCAGTGGCTCTGTGTGACGTAGTTTTACTATCAGATTCTCTAGCCAGGCAGCAATATCTTGCCACAATGGGGCAGCTCAGATGGGTTTGCCTCTGTGCTGCCAGTACCAGGACAGTACAAGGAGACTGTATTGTACTCAAGAGCGTCAAGTGCTTATACACAGTGGTATCCAAGATAGCACAGGCTTTTTCTTAAACTAAAGAGGGAATAACCCTGTAGAAAGAGTTGGAAGATGTTGACTTCCTGACAGTGATCACTGTGCATTGTAGTTGGAGATGCAGATATCTACCAGTCTGGGCTTTCTTCCTTCCATTCCAAACAGCAATTCTTGCTTTGAGGTAACAGGTTTTTGTAAATCCTTGGACAAAGACCGGGTGTCACTTTCACATAGATTCACTTGGTTTTATTAAACAAAAGTTTACAAAACTTCACTTGCCAGGTCCAATTCTCTCTTCTGATAAACCAGTGGCTATTTAGGAGCAGGATGGCTATGGTGTGTGCTCTGATATTTAAACGTACAGGACCTATATGCGAGTTTTGTTTGGCGAGGTTATGGGAATAAAACAGGTAATACAATTAGGAGTCAGATGTTTCAGTGTAGTTTAATACTATGGAAATTAATTCAATATTCATCATTACCCACAGAGCATCTCCAGAGGTTTTTTACAGTAATGTCACAGCAAATCTATTCAGCTCTTAAGAAAAGAGAGATGGTGCTCACAGCTGAGTTAATTTATATTAATACCTAACATAACAGAGGTTATTTCACAAGATCTTCAGGCATTACGTTGACAGTTAGTTAAAGAGTACATGCTTTATCACCTTATCTCGTTTACTAAGGGTTGGTTTCCGTCTATTTGCAAATTTTGCAGGCTTACAAAGCTTGAAGGTCTATTTTCAAAATAGCACATCTTGCTAAACTGTGCCTCTACAAAAGATTAATTATTTTAAGTTTTTGCCATACAAACCAAGAAAACTTCAATACTGGTAGGCTGGGGATTTTTGCTGCTTAGATTTACAAATGTTAGTTTCCCTAGGTAACAAAAATCTATTGAAGTTTTAAATTCTCAGCGTCAACAATAGATACATTCACTACAGTGTGATTACACTGGATAGGCTTAACATCTAAAAAAAACCACTTGGGTCTATTATGCGGTTTCATAAATACAAATTACTTGTGATAGAATTCGTCAATGAATTGTACAGTAGAAATAACTTCAGTATCAGCATCAGGACTGCATTCATTTCCTTGCTCTCGTGCACTCCCGATGCCACCATGCTGCAACTCAGAACCTCCAAGTACTTATTTCCTTAAATATCAGAGAACATTAAAACATGTAAGAACAGAAGAATGGTTGGTCTGTGCCTAACTGTATAACCATTTACACTAACACCTAGTCTTCAATCAAGACAATATAAAATGCTCTTTCTGATATCTGTTTTGAAAAGGAGAAATAACCTAGATGAATCACTCTTAATTCTCCTTGAAATAGTGACACCCTGTAAAGCAGGAAACTGGCAACCCCAATCAACATTCTGCCTAAAGATGACAGTAAGGTACCTCAGGCTCTGAGGCTGGAGTTGATAAATTGCGTGAGAACTACAAAGTAAGGCTCGTCAGATACAGGTCATAAGCTGGAGGAATACCGCCATAGTAATAGGTTTGTTTCACTAAGATTCTTATCACCAGTAGGATATGGAAGGAGATCAGAGAGTAAAGTGGGCTTGTTTCTTATACAAAGGATACTTTCTAGAAGCATGCTTGCATCTCCTTAACATGTACCCAGATTTTTAATCTAGCATGAAGATAGCAAGAGTGTAGCTGCCAGCACCTCGGGGTGCGTTGTGGCTGCAGATCTCCGAGTACATGTTTGTGCGGTTAGCCAGCGCTGTGCCTCTGGGGCCCCACTCTGACTGGTGCCCTACCTACCTCATTTGACATTGAGTCTGCATGAGTTGTAGTTGTACCTAATGTCACAATCCTGCAGCGTAAAAGGACTTCAGGAGCTATGCGTTGTTTGTCTTTAAAGTGTCTTTGCACAACTAGAACAATGAAAAAATGTGTTCAGCTGCATTTAATGAAACTGCTCAAATATTAGGGAAACATGGAAACATAGTTTCCCAACATCCTCAAACGTCAGATTTTGGAATAGTTTGTTTAAACACCCATGAGATGAGATGCTGGACTTCATTTCACCCTCCAGGAAATGGCAGAGTAGCCTGTAGGAAGTGGGCCACACAGTAATGAAGTACTGTGCCAGGAGAATTATATAGAAAATGAACACTGCAAGAATAAATATCAATGGATTTTTTTTTTAGAGGAAGTTACAATCTCTATTTTTCATAATAAAGTTAGTTACTGACCTCTGACTAGATGCTTTACAAGTTATAGTAACAGCAAATAGTTTGCTATTTGGTGGCTATCAATTTTATTTGGTTGCCTTAGAAAGAACATCTGGTGAAGATAAATTTGCAGGCAGATAATGATGTTAGTATCAAACCTTATCGGAAGTGATTGCATTCCAGCAATTAAATTAGATTTCCCTGAAGCAGGTTAATTGAACTACTATGCAGTGTTTTGCCAAGATTTATCCTCTTCTGTAAGTCTACTCATGTCAGCTTTGTAGCCTTTGGGATGATTCTGAGATTTAGGAATCTCCAAAGACAGGTTTGTGTGCATTTGTAGTTTAACCCGGATAGATATGGTGGCGATGCCTAGAAATTCCTTACAATAATGCTGCTGTTATACACATTTGGATCATTTGACTCTTTTTGGAGGAGGGGTGGTTTTACTTTTATTTTTTAACTTGGGTTGTTGTAGGCATCAAGGCACATGTGTATTCCACTCTTCTGAAGTGTTTGAGTCTTTTTGTTTAGAGAGCCTGGATACATAGTTCAGCATTATGATTTCCAGGTACTAAAGTTCCATTGTGGATAGTGTCTTTGGTTTTCCAGCTGCCTCCTCTGTAAAGTTTTTGTATCTGTCAGTAAGAAAGTGTCACTTCTCTACCCTAGGCTCCCCCATCAAGTCAACGGGGGGGAAATGATACCAGTGAGGATAAAAATATTGTCAGATTTTTAAGTGTCTCAATGAGGACTACAAAAGTAAGAAATTTTGTAGAAACCAGGGCTGCTTATCCCCAGGGCGTTTGACCATTCTCAGACTCCATGTGCATTTCTTGAATATCCATCTGTTTTATCACGTGTAGCTCACAAGCCCTTCAAGCATACCTCCTATACTGGGGATAACAGCAGTGCTCTGCTGATGCAGGGATACTGGGGATGTTTGAACTGCTCTGTGTATTAGGCAGTGAGCCAGGGAGGCTGCTGAGGCCAAGGCTAGAGGTGCAGTGACATGTTGAGCCCAACTCCATCCTGCAATGGAGACAGGGAACCTCTAGGCGACCATCCTTGTCTCCTCATTGTGACCTGTTCACTCCTCATACACCTTCATCTTCAACTTATTTTGGTATGAGCTGACTGTCTGATATTTCTCAGCCAACTGGTTTGCTGTGTGTGGGATCAGGAAATCGGGGTATCCAAGCTGTGTATTTTAACACCAAGTCTTCTGACACAGCTCATATGAGACAATAATTTGTGCTAGTCTTCTGTTTTATTCTCCAAGATATTAAACAAAATGTACTCCATCTAGAAGTCAGTTTTTGTATTTGAGGTCTCTAAAGAAGAATTTATGTATTTGGTCCAAAAAAATGTATGTGGTAACATTGCTCTTTGCAGGGACACTGTGCCCTACTGCTTTCTTCTGGTCGGTGACAGCAAGCATATCACGGCTGGGACAGCATCTGTTGCATGATACATGCTGTCATCAAGCAAGCAGTCACCTAAGAGCACCCTTGCAATTTTTAGTTTGACCCCAGCCACCAGCAGAGTCTCCAAGTGCAACAAAAAAAGTATATTGAATTCACTTCACTAAGTTAACCTTAAGAAGAATATTAGAAGAGTTAAGAGTGAAATAGTGCATGCAAAGGTGAACAGTTCAGAGAACAAACCCTACTTGAGAAACAGCTTCTAAATAGCAGGCAGAGAACGAAGCATATAAATTACCTATGTGCCAAACTACCTGAAAATAATTTGGATAGTCACTGAAGCAAAGTATTGTATCCAATGGTTCACTGCTAGGGCAGATCCATCTGCTTTCATTTCACTTTATTTCTATCCCCTGTAAGAAAATCAACATACTTCTGCTACCCTAGTCTCCAGTCCATAAAATCAGAACTATCAAAATTCCTTCTGTCTTGAATGGAGGTCTGAACACGTACTGTTTTTATTAGAAAGTGCTTTATTTTTATGTGGTTATTTCATCTGAAGGAAGGTAGGAATGAGTAGCTCAGGCTTAGGTTGCAAGATCAGAACCATTGACTTAACCTTTTGGTTTCAGTTTGCTAAGAGGTGCCAAATTGCAAAGCTGGTATATAGTATATATTTAACTTAACTGTAGGAGCTTATGGGGTGTCTACTGTTTGAGCTGAAATGCTGTGAAAGAGTTGTGAGACTTTTAACCCTACCTGGGGCTTTAGTCTACATACAGATTTGAAAACTGCTGTCTCTGTATAGCAAATACTGACTTTTCACAGAGTGATATGCAGACATCAAACAGAACAGGGAAACGTTGCAGGCTTGGATGTGGGAACAAGAGTATCAGCAGGTAAGAAAAACAAAAGAGGACAGAATAGGCCAGGATGTGTAGAGAAAATCACTGGTTCATTAGACTTTTTTGTTAGATTCTGTTATAGTTATTGATTCAGTGTATAACATATGGTAAGATCAGAATCCTGTTTACTTTTGGTAATTGCTGATCACATCAGCCTCTTTGCAAGAACGAGGTGCTATATAATGCCTCTATGAGCACAATCTCAGGAATAGAGCTAAAATGAATTAAAAAGAAACTTCTTTAAAATTTTACAATAAAACCAGAGATCATAAAAAATCATGCCAGAATAACTAAAATCCCTGAGTTCTCACTGCAAGGTGATTCAGAACAGGAATTATGGTGGGATCTCTCATATAGAAGCTGAGAATTTCAAGTGCTGGAGTTGATGCCTTCTTTTTCTATTACTGTGTATTCCACGTGTTCTTGTAAAGTTTGTCATTGGCTGTCTTTGGCATAGTCTGTGAGCCATAAAGATATTTTGAGGTAACCTAAGTAATTGAAGATTTTTAATAAACATTGCACTATACTCTCTGTATTACACAAATGAGAAAGTTTTACACAAAAGTAAAAATGCCACATTGGCTAAATTGTGTTCCTCTGGAAGGCAATAGGAATTGTACCTCTGCTTTCAGCAGGAACGGGGAGAAAATGTCTTACAGAGAGTTTCTTAGATAGGTAGACAGGTGCTGTGCTTTAGCAGATTGCTAAAGCCAGCCTTCACGATTTATCAAAGGCAATTTTATTCACGGGATTTAGGCTTCAGCAGCCGTGATAGGCACAGCACAAGAAACTGAAAGTCCCTATCTGCACTGTATGATGCCTAGGTGCTTTTGAAAATCTAGCTTTGCAAGCCAAAGTGGAAAAAAGTCCTGACTACGAGAAGAACAAAGCCCTGTTTTGATATGACTTACACAACTTCTTGGATGTGACAATGTCACAGTGGTAAATGTCAATATTTCACTATTTCCTTGGTTAGGGTTGGGGCACAAATGCCTTAAATCCAGCCTAAGTCCAGGAACCTCTTTTTTTCAACTTCATGAAACTTATGGTTTTAGTCAACAGTGAATTGTAAAATCTTGCGCTTAAAAGTATCATTTTTGTGGGGTAAGTATTGTTGAGTTAAGGTCTGTGTCATTATTTGAAGTTTGGAAATTCCAGATTTGGAAGAAAGGCGGTAGTACTTATTGGGCAGGTAGCTTTTCATACAGTTGACAGCTGAGTGACTGAGATGCTAATAATGTTACAGGTGATCTCTGCTGGGATGGATTATTGAGCATCACATAGCTAAGATGACTGGAATCTCATCATAAATGTAATTTGTCTCGTTGCTATTTCCACACCATATGTGCTAGTGTAGTAGAGAATATTACACTTGCCTCCGATTCAGTGAGAGTCACAACAGATAAATTGGAGGCCAAAAAGGCCTTTTGGGAGAGCTTTTGCTGAGAAGGGTTATATAAATGTATAGTATTATTATTATTATTATTTATGAGCAGACTGAGTCAAATGTCATGTTGGATGCATTTCATCAATGTGAGGTTAGACTTGGGCCTGTAGCTCAGCAACAGCTCAGTGATACAAGCTGATAAGGGGATGTTTTACCAGGCTAAACAAACTCAAATGAAATAGCAAGCACTTCTTTACAACAGCCCTCATGTTCAGTGAGATTTCTGAGGCTTGGCATTTGGAACAGCAGATGGGGTGACACAGAGCTTTTCCACCAGGGCAAGAAACAACACGCAGTCTCCAGCCCACTGCAGCAGCATTTAATTTAGATCACGTAAAGATTTTTGCTGCATGATAGCACTGTGGAAACAGATATCAATATTTTATTAAATTCAAGAATTGCATCTGTATAGAAATGTTAGGAACACTGACAAACTCATTGCCAACATGTGTAACATATCCTGTCCTTGGGCAAACTTTTACCTAATAATATTGAGCCCTTGTCTCCCAGGAAGAATGAAATGTCCACTCACCCCCACCTCCATCTGGCTGCTCACTGTGAGTGTGTGTGTGTGAGCACGTGTATAAATACAATACAAAAAAGAAATACGAAATTAAGCTTTCTCCCTCTAAGTCCGCCACTAAGACTAGGGAGACATACCTCTAGCCCACAGAAATATATGTTTAAAAATACTTAATTTCTGAAATCAAAACAATTACCTTTCCCCTGTCGCATTTTTTCTTCATCGGCTTTAATTAAGTTTACCCTAAGAAGCTTGTGAGGCCAGATAACCTTTTTACATGAAATAAAAAGATTACACACTATGGGGTGGTTCCTGCTAGCTTGGCCATCATTTGTAAAGCCAGGATTTGGTATCCTTTAAGCTTTTCTGTTTGCAGAGTCATTTTATTTAAACTGCATTTATATAAACTGCTCAGCAGATTAGAGAAGCAGCTCTATAGCCTTAATTTCAGTGTCACTTTCCAGCTGTTTTGGTCAGGCTTCATGCCTAGATTTAATGCATTTGTGCACTAAAATGAAAATATATCTCAGTGATAAATCCTCTCCAAAGCAGAGGGAAATAGAAGTAAATAATATCTGTTGAAATCAAAACAAAATAAAAACAAAAGCCCACAGGAAAAACAGATACAGTAGGGAGCTTGAAAGCAAACTGAATATAGAGTTCAGGCTTAAAAAGAGTGATCCAAATCCTTAAAAGCATCCGCAGATAGAGGATGGGGAATTTGTGACTTACCACTTGTACAGATTTGTCAGTTCCAGATGTACAGGGGATCAGTTATTAAAAGACATGTTGCACTTCTGGGACTCATCCAAGGCTCCTTGAATACATCCAAGGGATCTGTAAGTTCATTACAGATATTCATGACAGTCACTGATTATCCCAGAAACAAATTCATGCAATGATATTCTCTTGAAACTGAAACAACAGGGAAAGCTAGAGAGATCTCCCTTTCAGCCATCTATTAAAAGAATAAATCTGGGTATCCCAGCTGTTCCATTTTGGTCTTATTTACGTGCCCATAGCTAAGCATCTAAATATCTGTTCTCTTTTTTTGTTAATTTCCCCAAAGGCTCTGATGCCTTTCCACCCAAGGTTAAAGACAGACACAGTCTGAAATCAGCTCTAAAATCTTTTTACTCTACTAGCCATTGTCATCTGTATTTGAAAATCTTGGTTTAATTTACTGTGTTAAAGCCATAATCTCTGAATAGGCTCGCATCTGTGTTCCTGTTCACGTAGTGCTTCCATTTTTGCAGGGCTAAATGCTAGGCAGTCCCACAATGCTCAGTGGACTGTAGCGTACTTGTGACATGACAAAAAATGACCAGGAAGAACTTGGCCATTCATCCTCCCAAGACACATTTTGATTTTTCGCTCTTATACATCAGACAGTGTAGATGAGAGCCAGAAGAATACCGTAACTTCCAGAAGTATCCACTTGCATTTAAACAGAATGTTACTCTGGTTTTAATGGTGTATCACATTTTACCCATGCAAATGAGAGAAACAGTTTAAGCCTGCCCTTTGCTGGTATACTGTGGACATCTAAAAATACTTCTACGCTTAAGATAGCATAACATTTACTTCTTTTAAGTATACAGGACAGGAATATTTCATAGCTCTTGTTTCATTGTGATTTATATGAAGAGGTGGAAGGAAATAGCATCCTCATGGTTAAATCTGATAGACAGATGCTATGGCATATCCCGCGGGATTGCCTCAATTTGCAATGTGGGCTTTGCTTCTGGACACTTAAATCTAGTGTAGTTTGCAGAAGGATGAAAAGTGAGAGTAATAACTAAGTCAGACAAGGATCTACCTCTTACCAGATCAGAAAAAGGATATGTGCATTCACACAACTTCAGGAAATTACAGGAATATGAAACAAGGTGTAGATGTTAGAAAATCTGATATACAATACCTAACATCTAGAGAGTGTCCACTTCAAAGAGGATACTTAAAGCAAATATGGCTTAAACCATAACGAAGGTAGTACATGGTGACTTTGAACACATTGCAGAAATGTAGTGAACTGTAGTTTCAATTAAGCAATGGAAGAATATATTCCCTAAAAGAAGTGATTTTCTGTGGTTCTTTGTTTGAATTGTTGCATTTTTTTAATGAAAAGTGTTCCTTCCTTGTTTACACAGTTAGAGGTGGGGAGAAAAAAAAAAAAAGCTGCCTGCATTGACCTCTCCTGTCTGCTGTATCCCAGCTCAGTCACTGAAAAAATCTCATTTGCTCTTTACTCTAAATTTCTAGTGTTTTGTTTCAGCAGTTCTATATGTTGCAGGCAAAGTCATTTCCACCACATCCCCGGGAGACTATTCTACAGTCTAACAAACCTCATTCTAGGATACTGAGATTTTTTAAAAATTGTATTTCAATTGATCTTTTAGAATAGTATGTACTATCTCAACTAAACTGATAAGAATTGCAGAAGCCTCTAAGCAAAAGCCTGCTCAAGAAACAAAACAAGTCCTTGACTGGAGATGCGTAGCACAGACATACAGTATGCAGAGGAGAGACAGAGATGAAAACAATAATCCCTTCATTAAGAGAAAAAAACAGTGTTACAGGGAAATTCAGTGTAATTTCCTTTGATATGCTGTTCTTAGTTTCTCTCAGGGTGCAGTATAAGGTATCTGCAAAAACCTTGCATGCCTCCCACTGGCACGGGAAAGGAGTTTGTGGCAAACCCGTACAGCCCTGCCATGCTTGTCCTTGGGACCGTGAGCTGCAGCCAGCACAGCAAGCCTGCAGTTCGCTCTGACACGAGGAACCGGATCAGCATGGAGCCCTTCATACAGAAATGTTTGTGGCTTGTATGTCAAAGCCTTTAGGAATTAGTATGATTGATCTGAGATTAACTTTTCTTTATATTTCTTCTTCCTTTGCTTTCTCCCCAAGAACAATTCACATATGAACTGCATAAAGGTGACAAACTACTGTTTTGGGGTGTGTTCACTGCTGGAGAGGCAAAGGTAAAATGAAGAGCACAGTTAACAGGAAAAAATTTCTTCTGAGGTCAGTAACTCTTCTTTAACAGTCTGCCAGCCCAAACGAATATAAAAGCATCAGAAGTAAGGAGCTTTTTTAAAGAGATTATAAAATTGTTACTGCACAGAGAAATTACTCAAACAAGTCATTTCAGCAGTCACTCACAGAAACTATATGAAATATACAATGCCACAGGGCAAACTCAACCCCCACATTCCAATAGCTTTCAAAGAGAGCTATGAAAATGCCTGTATCCCAGTGGTGAAAACGCTTTCTGGGTGACCAAGACCAGAGATTATTTTAGCAAGGGCTAAACAGTGACAGCAGCTGAGTTATACTGAAAAAATATTTCTATTAATATTTATGGATGATATATGTTAATTCCTATAGGAATCATGTTTTCTAATTATGCTGAAGAAACTTAGTATGGAACCTTACATTTCTGAAGTTTGGTCTTTGCTTAGAATTGCAAGAAGAGGAAGGTTGCAAATAAAATAATTATATTCTCAATGCCACTTTCTGTTCTAGCAAGTATACAAGAAACAAAGTCAGTCAGTCTTCCGAACTTCTCTAAATGCATTGTATAATAATGCTATAAACCCCCTAAATCTTCTGTTTATGTTGCAGTCCTGACTCAGCCTTTCTGTAATCTAAATGTTAAATCTGAAGAGTCAGCAAATCAGGCTGGAGATCAGAAGTCCAGGGAAATACAGATACCAAGCAGCAACCAGCCGTGAATTTAAGCTGAATATTCTTTTTAAACCGAAAGCCTAAAATATTTTTTCATGCTTTTTTTTAATTGGAAACAAAATATTTCTGCTGTGATTACAGTGATGCTCTCTCCTTCCGACGTCTGACAGCGTCCCTCTGCAGGTCTTGTACCCTGCTTTGACAGGGAGCGCAGCTCTGCTTGTCCCTGCCCTACTCTGGCCCTGGGCTGCACCACCTCACACATTGCCTGTGCTCGTGCACTCAGAGCAGGGCCAGGCAGAAACCAAAATGCAGAAAGGAGAGAGGAAAGGGAGGAAGTATAAAGATCTTAAAGGGATCTAGGTGGACTAACCTTAGGCTGGATCCTAGGCATTGTACCGGTTTGGAAACAAATCGAGGTATTACATATTGTTTTAACAGAGAAAGCTCTTCACATTATGTTTGATTGTTCTGATACTGTTTCCCAGGAAATCTGGTAGGTGACCAGCTGTCAGTGCTGGAGTCTGTGCCACTTATTATCCAACTTCTGTCTCTCTAATAAAGAAAATCGATCAGACCTGAGTGACATGCACTTGTATGTGCTCATCTGACTTCCATGTAACCCTTAAAGAGATGCAGGGGGCAAATCTTCGTACACTGCTCTGTAGGCCTTCAGAGATATAGACAGGCAATACCTGTTTGCTAGCAACTAATCCATACTGATGCATAGGCTGCCAAGGTTGTTGAGATTCCCAGTGGACTGGTTAGCAGGGCTCTGAGATGCCTGGAGAGGACAAAAAGGCTGGCTTTCTTCTCAACTTCTGACAAACTCAGTGACACGATAGAACTTCTTATTATCACATGGGAAAGATGGGAGAAATCCTTCCAGATGTGTAGTGAAGCACGATGAAGGGATCCTGAGATCCCTCTGAACAAGCTGGGATCTTTGGGCAGAGCAAAGCAGGGTGGAGATTGCTGGTTGGATGCAGGAGCAGCACAGCTGGGTTAGCACAGCAGTGTGCCATGTGGATTAGCCCAACTCCTCAGCAGAGCTTGCTGCATTTTCCAGTTTCAGGAGTTAATTTGCTTGGTGTGAATTCAGGGCTAGCTCACTATACCCACTGCACTCATTAGAAACTCTCCTTGATCAATGATCAAAGGTCAGTATATTTTTATTTCTTCTAAAATGCATAATATGGAAGTAATATATTTGAGAATTCTTTCAGCAGACTAGGGAAGTCCATACAGGGAAGGCATGACTGCTGGTACTTCTTCAAAACACATTACTCGTTTTCCAGTATTAACTCCTACATTTACACTACTTTAATTTTTCTGTGTGTTCATTAAATACTTAGTTTGGTAGGGATGCATTTAGACATGCATTTTCTTCCCTTGCTGATTATCCCCAGCTCCATCTTCTGTTGTTGGTAATACAAATGTTTGTAGGGCTACGCTATAAACTAGATCATTCAAACAATCCAGGATTTAAAAAGAAATAAAATACAAAGGAAGAGGAAACTAGTTCTTCCCCCAAAATGTTGTACAAAAGGGGGCAGTAAGCATCTGCTGCAGGTGGATAGGACCCTCCACCTAGCAGCAAGGTGGTGGTCCCTTCGCCACAAAAGAAAGTGTATGTGACAGCTCCTCCTAAAGATTTGTGGATCCTCCAATACAAGTAAGACTTAAACTGGGATGTAAGATCAAGACTGCAGCAGTGTTCCACAGTTCACCTGTTACTTATGTCGCTCATCCTAGCTAGTGAGGAGCAAGTGGGAGCAACTCCTTTACCTTAGCCTGATCAGCTTGCCTGCATCAACACTGATCAACCTGATCCAGATTTCTTGGAGGGGGCAAAATTACCATGTGGTTGTTTACCTCCATAGTCCCAAAACTTTTTTTGGCATTGCATGGCAGGAGAAGCTTTGTTATTTAAATTGCGTTTTAGAAGTCTTCAACTGTAGAATGGGACTAGTAGGAAATATTATTATTAATGTGCAACCATTTAATCTATCCTCCTTGCTCTTCTTTAAATGTCTGTTACATAAACACAGCATGCTCTTACATTAAACAACCAAATAACTAGGCCTTTTATACAGTGTATGTCAATTACTGCAGAGCAGATCCCAGACCATCGTGCTCTGAAGATTGATGCTAATGACTTGATATCTTCACAGACCCTTGAGATGAAGGTGTGGTTCAAGATGAACATGTGCAAGGCACAGAGCCCAGTATCCTGCCTGTCAGGCACAGGACATGCCAGGTGGAATTTGCTTTGCCCCTGCCATAATAGGCGTACCTAAAGAGACATGGGAGAGCAGTTAGCATGCAGAATGGAAGTGCAGCAGTTCTGCCACATGCACGGAGACCAGGTATGCCTGACAACTCCCAAGCATTTGTCCTGTAAGAGAAGAGCAGTAAACATAAACAAACCCCATGTGGATTCTGTTCCCTGTGGATGCCTGAACTGACACTGGCAATGCTTTGCACATCAGCAGGAGTAGCAGGCGCCTGGCCCAGCCACTGTCAGGGAGACATCAGATGCAGAAGGCACCACTTCCACGAGGCAGATCCACCCAGGCAGCCAAACATGTAGCTAGCTGTCCAGAGAACAAGAAGCAACTTGATCTCACCAAGCTTCAGAAATCCTAAATTCCACCATGGCTCATGTAACATGCTCTGGCTCCACGTATAATTGTTCTGCCTATTGGGCATTAATAATTCTTTTTATGTCCCAGTCAAAGAAACCCAATGCAAGGATGATCTGTATTAACAACTACTGGACGTTGTGACAGTGGTGCTGCGGGCAATGTCTAGTTGTCCTGACACATTCTTTTATGTAGTTTCAGGCCTGTGGCATTTCTCACAGAGCTCTGAACTCATGATAAACACTGAGAGTAGTAGATAGCAGTCCTTCCAATGAAATAAAAAAGCTCTGCATCTATGACTTGTGGTATTCAAATATGATTAATTTATTCAATTATTTTTTAATTGAAGTCTCCCTGGATAGCTTTATTGACATCTTCAAAGCAGGAAGCTATATACTGACTGCAGTTCTCATTGGCAAGTAAGATGTGCACATGGCCGTAATAGCTAACGAAGAAAGATAAGGAATAATGAACATCCTGCAGGACTGCATGGATTTATGCACATCTGGCTTGGGCCAGAGCAGAGTCTGCCATTTTAGTGATCTGGATTTATGGCATGCGTCTGTGTTAAGGAATAAGGATTCAAGTCTTTTAAACACTAGTTTGTGTTACTTTTTCTTCCACAGAATCCACAATTCATTTAATGTTTTCTATTGAATTTCCTGGGACCACACATTCTCTAGTTTCTTGCCTTGAGAATTAAAGTGTTTTGAATCTCTTATTCTGACACATTTTGTCTTATAGAAAAAAACTATTTTGCTGGAAAAAAACAAGGGAAAGAATGAGAAGATAAAAGCCAGAATTATACAGAAAAGCAGTCTTGCTAAAAAATAACATAAGGTGGGTTGGGAAATGTGTAATAGCTTCATGGATTGTTGCTCTTATCACAGAACAACTTTTTCTAAAGAACAGCCTAAAAAGCCATCTGCCTTGCCAGGGTCTCATCAAGGATTAATTGTTAAATTATGAAGAAAATCTTCCTTAAACCAAACTGTTGACTCATGTGGCACAGGTTAAAGGGCTCCAGACCTCAAAGTTTCCCTGCTTTCACCGGAAGTTAGTTGCCAAACAACTCATCACCTTTCACCTCTCTAATTCCAACACATGTTCAGTATCCTTACTGACTGTCTTCTCCAGTGCTGGCATTTTATGTCTGTCTCTCTTTTTCTCTTCTCCCTGACTGCTTTGAAGAAATATAAGGCCTTTGAAATTGGGTTGTTCATTTTATTCCGACATTGTATCCTTAACCACCTGTCGTTACCTACTGATTAGTGCTGCTGGGAACCATTAAACGCTTGCAGCTGTCTGCCTCTGAGCTGACCGCATTTCAGCGCTGAGAGAAGTTGCACTTAGTACCTCTCTGGAAGTGAGCGTCTCTGGGTAAAGAGAAAAAATATTCAATGGGAAGCTCTCCTGGTTTAAAGGCTCTTCATATCTCTTCCTTTGTCATGTGAGAGAGTGTGGTTTTGAATGATGGGATGCATACCGAGGAGAATGGGGACAAGAAGAGGTGGATCTGAGAGGTATTCACAGCTCCGAGGAATATTATTTGGTAATCATAATGAGAAGTCAGTGTTAGCACTTATAACTACAATGAGTCGTTAATAGAACAACTGATACCTTAACAAACAGCGGAGGAAAGAGTAAGAGATGGAAAGAAGGAGAAAAAGAGCTAGAAGCATAAAGGTGTTGGTTGATTGTTTTCCAAATTGCATTTATCTGTTATTAGAAGAACAAGTTCTACTAGAATATGCCAGGACTGTCACATTTAACACCTCATGAGATGCCCCACTCAGCCAGACCTGCCCAGGACTGTTTCTCTGACAGTGGCAATAGAATGGATATTTTGGGGAAGGTCAAGAGACTGGTCAGTCCCTGCAGTGAGTCCCTTGCCTTGCCCCAGCCTCCAGGACTGTTCTGTATGTTAGACGGTACATCCTTGCCTAGGCCATTTTTAAATGTTTATGGACCTCGGGTCTATGGCATGTTTTAAGCCCTCTCTGAACCTGCTTCTGCAACCTGCTTTGACAGCTAGCACTAGAAGTTCACTCGCTGCTGTGTAACAAAGTGCTTTCTTACCTGTTTGAAGCTAATCTCTAGGTCTTGCTTGAGTGCTCCCTACTCTTAGTATTGCAGGATCTCATGAACAGCAGTTCTGCATTCAGCTTATCCACTGCCTGTATGTTTTAATCAATCTTCATCTTATTCCCTCCAGGTTTTTTATTTTCATTCAGACTGAAGAATTTCCACCTTTTTAACTTCTCTCATAAAGCAGCTTCTCCATCCCCTCGATCATTTTATTTGCCCTTCTTTGTACCTGGAAGAACATACTATCATCCAGAATCCAAAACATTTTGTGGTTTGTTTTGTTGTTTTGAATAAGCAAATGCATCTATACAAACTTTGGATGACGCTTCAGATATTTGCTGGCACAGTGTCAGACTGTTGTTTTTGTTGAACCTTGGCTCTATTGAAAGCTCTAGACAAAGTATTTGGTATCATCACATGTTTTCCAACTGTGTTTTCTAGTACTAAACCATTGAGCAGCACCTGAAGAAAATGGTTCACATGAATTAGAAAAGTGTGTCTACTAATCATTTTTTAAAATGTCACTATAAATTTGAGATCTCTGTTGTCTATACTTCTCTCATTTATCAAGGCACTTAATAGTTTTCATACTTCCAGATGCAGATGGTAACCCTTTTTCTAGTCATGCTTAGCAGTTCTAGATGAGGTTCTGGGTACATTTGGCTTGTCTGCCATCAGCAATGTACCTTAAAGTGAAGTAGGACCTGACAGCTTGCTCAAAGGCATCTCTTGAAAGTTCTGTCTGGCACTTTTGATTATCCCCTTATCCACCATTTGATATTTTCCTACTCCCTCACATTACGATTCATTTTTTCTGCATTAGCGGTTTCAGCAGCCAGTATAGATAGAGACTCTTCTACCCATCCAGTTACAATTCCCATAAATCTTTGTATACTTCCTTCCTCTGCAGATGGAGGTATACTGACCTGTAAGTCGTGGGGATCTATCTGCATTCTTTCTTCAGTCACTTTTCCTCGGAGTGGGTTATTTCTTTAAATTTATCTTTCTATCCAGGGAGCTTTAAACTGCACATCAGGTATTTGCAATCTCTCTGTGTTCTTCTATTGTTTGTTCCAGTCTTAAAATATAATCTATATGAACTCTAGTGTCTTTTCTGTCATGAAAAATTTATTCTCTTTTGTTTTGAAATGCATTGGGCACAAGGTGTGAGTCAAAAGATATTTTGGGTAAACAGAGGCTTAGTGATGGCCATTAAAAGTCCACAGACATCGGTTATTTTCTGTGGAAAAATACCTGCCATTTCCCCTCTCCCCAGTGTAATATGTCCAGAAAGTGTTCCCTTTGAACAATCTAGTTTCACTATTTGGGCCCTCAGCAGCCCCTGTCTGGTGTACCTGCAATATTCGTGTGAGGGTTGGTGTGTAGGGCACAGTTATGATGGTCCTGGTCCCTGCTTATCTAAATTCTTTACTTTTAGGGTTTCCTTGGAGTAGACAATCTGAACTGTTGTAACAGCAAAGCACGGCAGAAAAAAAACAGATCTTTCATTTAACGTACCAAGTGCAAGTCTCAGTGTATTGCAGAAGCTGTAAAGATACTTAAAAAGAATAAATGATACATCATTTATGTGTCATATAGCATAGCTCTTCTACTTCCTTTTATACACTGTTGAGGGGAAAAAGGGACACCAATGATAAACCTGCTTGAAGTGAAGACAAGGGCAGGCTGGAGATGCCCAGCAGACTAGATGATCCCCAGAGGTCCCTTCCAACCCCTACCATTCTGTGTAACAGCCGTATCTCATATCCCACTGTCAGACAGTGGTGCTGTACTGGTTGATGCTGGGAAGGTGCAGTCACTCCGAAGTTTGGCTGGCAGATACAGGCTGCCTACTGTCCCAGTGCGAGCACCTACTGTAGTGTGTCTCCTCACCAGATCAGGGAGAACTGAGGCTAAAAACACCTTAGTAATAAGGGAGATGCTGCGCATGGCATGTGCACAGCAATACGTGCACACAGGCCCTCACAGACATGCGTGCATACACTTTGACCCCTGCTCGTGGCTGAAGACGAAAGACCTGCTGATGCCACACCACTTTACACCAGTGCATAGTTTGACCCAGTTTGTCTGAATTCCCAGCCCTAGTCTAAAAAACACCCAACCCCCTTCTGTTTCTTGTGGAGGTAGTGTTGATTTTTTCTTTTTTTTTTCAAGTTCTCCACTAGCCTTCGTAGCTCAGTGACGGCTTTGGAAAGACAGAGACAATGTTTTTAACGTGTTTTTCAGCAAAACCCTTTCCCCTCTCCCCCAGTTTTTTTGCTGGCAGAGACCATCTGCAACACAGTGTAAGAAGGAGAGAACAAGATATACATACTCATTAAAACACCTTGTGAATAATCTAGTCTGGTTGATGCAGCACGGCATGCTGACCTGCATAGCAGCAGAGGTTCCACCTCCTCCCTGAAGTGGCACACCCCTACAAGGGCCTGGACATGGAGAAAGGGATGTAGGAGGGCTGAGGTTAAAATAAAAATAAATAAATAAAGTCCTGCATAAAATGAGGAAAGCTTCCGTTTCTTTCCCTTCCCCTACAATTTCTCAGACAAAATTAATACTTTTTTTTTTTTTTTCTGCTGGTAATTCTCTACCTAGCTCTTCTGTATCCCATAAACCTGGTCCCTGGCTGCTTTAATAGAGGCACTCAGAAAAACGTGGCCGTTCTTGGTGGTGTAGATAATTGCTGAGCATTTACTCCTTTGCAGAGTTGGAGTTATCAGCAGAAGTAGTATTCTCAGGTGTTCTTACAGCCTTCGTAAAATAGTTGTTACCGTCATATGTAGGCAATTTTTCCTCTAATGCTGTAGGCATGTGCTTCTCCTTTCATGGCTGTTTACCAATTCTCTAACAGATTAATAGGAGAACAGTTCACTCAGAGACAATTTGAAACTTTAAAACGCCCTCAAATGCCCCATTACAGACCAAATAAAATAGTTTGTTTTCTGTGACTGATTAGTCCCTCTCATATCTTGCTTGCTCTATTGCTTTCAGAATGCTAATCTCAGGGTGCATTTATTTGCTTGTGCCAGCCCATTCATAGCTACTGTATCCCTTTAGTGGAAGCTTACTGTATCTTCCTCATTTGCAGTAATCAGTGAATTTCCATGATCTATAATCATAATGAGAAGTCAGTTCAGGCATGTTTTTCAGAAAAGTAATTTCAGTTTCTAGAGCTGGGCTGTCATCTCCACTTCTGTCATGTTATGTAAGACAAAGCAAACTGAATCATGGTGCTGGATGGAGAAATGTTTTAAAGAGCAGGGCTAACGGGAGAAGAATCATGGAGCATTTCTGAAGAACAGAGCTACTAAGCTGTACTGCATCACGTTTAGTCTTTATTATGGTTTACGTGCTTGTAATTAAATTGCTGAAGTGTCATTACTCTCAGGCCTTTCCAGGCCTTCTAGGTTGCCATAAGGCAGCTCTAGGACCAGCAGAGCTTGCTTGGGTGAACTTCAATGCATGACACCCAGCTACAGGATGTACACTGCAGTGCATGCAGAGCCTCCCCAACAGGCAAAGAACAAGGGACAGGAGAAGGTGAGGTGGGGGTGAGTCACCATGGAGGTATAGCCAGGAGTTCACACCCCTTCAGCTCCTTGCCTCTGTCAGAAGACTTACACAGGAATACAACCTGCAAAAGAAGCACGAGGAGGGATTCCCTTTTTTTTTCCCCTCACATAAGGGTCTAAATTAAAAATCAAAGGGATTTCCACTGTGGGGAAGAATGCCTTTGCTAGCTGAAACCCAGCAGAGGGAAAGGGTAGGGTGGGAAGGACATGCAATAACAATCATGTTTAGTTTTGGCCAGGGCACCAGTATTTAAATCATTTGCACTTAAAGAAGTTTTGAGGTGCTCTCTGGTGATGAGACAGATGTGTGCAATATTTTTCGTGCCCCCTTTTCCAGTGTCAAGAAGTGATCTGTTGCACTGCATGGCTTGTTGCTGAAGAAAAAGCATAAATGCTGCATCTAACCCTGAGGCAGTTTCCCAGCAGTTTTCAGCACAAATATTGATCGACTCTGGTGCTATAACTGAGCAGACCCTTAGGTATCATGGACATAATTTTTTTAGCCATTACTGAAAGAAGTAGGAAGAGAATAGATCAGGCCAGCCAAATTTTTACTGATCTTGTAAATAATTCTTATGTAAGTACCACAGAATGTTGTAGACAAATAATGGCTATACAGAGATACAAAAGCATCACAAATTTAAAAGATGACGAGTATTTCTGGAATATATAACATAATTCATATTGGCAAGCGTGACACAGAAACTTAAAGTCATAGAAAATTTTGGACTGCAAAGAACCACTTGAAGTCGCTTAGTACAGCTCCCTACTCAAACCAGGTACAGCTAGAACAGGACTTTGGTTCAGGACCTTGACCAATTGAGTTTTTAGCATCTCCAAATCTGGAGATTCCCTAACTTCTCTGGGCGTCTGCCCCAGTGTTTGACCACCCTTGTGGTGAAAAATTAGAATTTCACATGTTTGAGCATGCGTTCTTTCCACTGTGTACCTCCAGTGAAAGTCTGGCTCTATCTCCTATATGCTCCCCTGTTGTGCAGATAGTGGAAGACAGAAAGCTTGAAGATGAGTAACAGAGAAGACCTGAAAAGAGGTGGCAGTGAACCTAGAAATCACAGAGAATAAAGTTTTCAAAATGGCTGTCTGCTTTTTTGGAGTTGCTGAGTGTTGGCAGACAGACAGACCTTGGAAATATTTGGAAATAAGATGACCTTTCATCTTGATTTGCAGATGTGCTAGGGAAATATAAATCAATGTTTTGTGTTGGTTCTCTGTTTCTTTTAACTCAACAGATTTTGGAAGATGTGCTCTAGAATTTCAGAGTTGTGATTTTTTGATATCGTCTCTAAATGAAGGATGGACTGTCAGAACTCACCGAGCACTGGATGGTTTGGGATGTGGTAGAAACGTGCAAAAGAGGAAAAGACAACTGAAAGGTTGAATATCAAGTAAAATTGCCCACCTGTGTGCTTAGAGAGTCCATATCTCAGGGAAACTTCCAGCTTGATTAGATCAGGAGGTGGCAGGGTGGACCTTTGCACTTGTCAATGGACAGTCACTTTCATTCAGCTTTCACATTAAAGGAAACTAAATACTCCAGTAGGGAATTACAAGAGAAGTTGTTTTTCTGCCCTGCAGATCTCCTACCTGTACATCTCATCTCTGAAAAATGAGGTTAGGAATTGCTAGCACCAGGGTTTCAGCAGGAGGAGCAGGAACTGTGCTGGGGCCGTGTGGTCTCTACGAGGCAGAAGCAAAACAGAGCATCGCATGGCGGGGTTGTTGCATGTCATGCAGAGATGAACCCTGTGCTCAGATTGCCATTGCTAAGAAAGATGTCAGAGGCTGAAACCAGTATCACTGTGCAAGTGCTTTGATTGAAAAGAGCAACTTTTAGAACATCTGTAATGAAAAAGGCTCAGTTATGTTCTTTAGAATAAGCAAACCCTCCTCCATCTTTGAATTACCCTGTTTTGTTGGGTTTTTTTTCCTAGAACTCTGAGCAATAAGTTAATCTAAAACCTGGGTGGCTGAGTAGTGACCTTCATTACAGCGCTTGCCAACTTGGTGGCAGTTCCTGTTCCTTGTTGGTGCTTTGATTCTCTTCGTCACACCCAAATGATTTCTCTTGTACAGTTTTTAATCTGTGCTTCTCTTTGCTTTAATGCATGAGCTCCAAGGAAAGCCATTTTATTTTCTTTTTATGGCTACTTTGTTCTGTTTTGTTTTCTTGAATAAGTGAACAAGTAAACATACTGACAAGCAACCTTTAGGGAGTTTCTAAAGTCAGTTTAGAGAAGGATAATTTGTGATGCTGCTAACCCCTGTGTAGTGTTAACACTTTCAAATATGTCTAATTACACTTTAAGATAAGGATATGAATGCCATCAGTCAGCACTGATACTTCACTGTCACAGAATCCAGCCCTTTGGCAACTCTCACATGTAATATAACAGTATAATTAATGGTTATAAAGACACCATTATGCACAACATAGTATTTCTAGCAGTTGCTTGTAATCATTAAAGGCCATGGAAGTGAGGTTAACATCTGAAGACCCAGTCAGATAGCGCTGAGAGCAGAAGGGAGGGTCAGTCAGTCCTCCTTCAGCCCCTAGCAATATGACAAAAGGTATTTTTTTAATCTTTGGCTCATAAACCTCCGAGAGAAATACTTGTTTTCCACCACGTTCTTGCTCGCTGGAAGTCGAAAGGTATCAGCCGATGCCTTTTGAGAAACAGAAAGGCAGATGAAAATGCGTGTGAACGCCACCAGTGCCACCTAGTGTTGGTCGCGCGTGGAGAGGTGTGGCGTTCCCACCCAAGCTCTGCTGCCTTTCCGACGGTGACAACCCGTCTCCATCCCGGATGGGACAGGCTAGCGCTGCCCCTGTGTCGTCCTCTTTGCTGAAGTCTTAAGAAATGGAGGTACCGGCTCCTGAAAAATCCCTAAAGCTTTTTATTACACACTGCTGTGCTTATTTTGCCAGTAGGTTAGCAGGTTGGCAAATGTTTAAGCATCTGTCTGTGTTTTCATGGAGACATTTAGGGTTGGTATTAACAGTGATTGCGTGTGTGAACAGCATCTGAGCAAGACTGTGTGGACAGCTAGGCTGTAGCAGGAAAACTGACTGCATATAAAATGGTAACTAAAAACCTTTTTCCTTTACTCTGTTTCGTATGCCCTCACCCTATTTTGTTGGTTTTTCCTACTACAGACCTCCACAAGATCTCTGAATAAATTTGATTCTCTTACACTGACTTCCCAGCCTTGAGCTTGGTCCTTCCTTTTTAGTCAAGAAAATAAACAAACAGAATATTTACTGTCAAGTTTAGAGAGAAGTTCTTGCGTGCACGATAAATCAGAATGAGCAGAAGTATTCATTTGTTGAGAGCTTCGCATATGGAATAGTGTCAAGGAATATCAGTCTCTGCTTATAAGAATTGTTTAAATTCAGTCAAATACATGAGCACTAGGCTGATGAGGTGTCAGGCTGTTGCTTCACTTTAGCAGTCTCCTCTGTAAGGACATGTCTCTTCTGCACTGCTATGTTCTGGCTTTGGTTACTGCTGGGATCTGGATGCAGCACTGGGGGAAGAACGATGCCGCTACAAGGACTCCATCCCACTGTGGCTTCTCTGATGCCCTTGCAATTGCGGCATGCCTCAGTGTTCATCCTTAACTTCTCCCCCCATGGCTGCCAGAAGGAGCGTGAAGATTTGTATTTCAAGCCCAGCCATTCCCCCTGCCTCTGCTGGGGAGTGGTGCGGCAGAGGGAGTGGTGAAGCTTGGGACTAAGGAAGCTTTGTGTCCTTTTTCTGACCCTGACTGCTCTGTGCAATTTACCCTGCCCACGGCAGGACATTTACACTGCAAACAGCATGTGCGTGCCACTGAACACAAAGAGGAATTATTATTAGTGCCCTCAGACCGAATGCGCAACTGCATTATCCTGCAGTGAAGCCAGGCTTGGTATCCGGAATGCAAAGCTGTCTTCGTGAGGCTCTGTGGCTTTGGGAACTTGAACCAGTATTTCTGAGTGGTACCATGCTTTTATCTTGTAGACATGCCAATGCATCTGATGCTAATGCTGCTACCTCTAATAAGGTTCTTCAGAAAACTATAGTGAGTTGTCTTTAAAAAAGAAAGCTATGTGGTCATTGCAGCACAAGGCTCAACACAGGCTAATTTACCTGCTGCTCAGCACTTACCTGGAATTTGTGAGGCGTGTTCAGAATTCAGCTGTGCTTGATTTAGCACAGAGATTTTCACTCTGTGTTCAAGCTGAGAGTTCCTCCATCACCTTGTTGCTGCCTTTTACTTCTTCTGTTCAAGGGTCTTCAAGCAAATACCTGGAAAGAGCAGGTCTGATCTGACTTCTTGAACTAGATGATCTTTAAAGGTCCATTCCAACCCAAAACATTCTACGATTCTTAGCCCGGTGATACAGATTTGTAGCTGAGATGTATAAGACTTGACCGTGAATCCCTTCAGCCTCAGTTTCCTGCACCTCAGAAGTCCTGGTCCACAGAAAGGATCTCCATCTCTGAGATGGAGAAAAGCCTTGTCTGGAAACCTTCCTTCGTAACTTTCACATTCTGAACTAGAGCTCCAAACAGCTAAAGCAGCTCCTGATTAGTTATGTTTTGGCATCAGTATCCCGGCAGTTTTGTATGTGTCAACTTGGGCCCCTTTTCAGGGGTGTATCACAGGTCTTAGGGCAGTAGCTGGAGGGAAGTTTTGAGACTCTGTCATCTAACTTCAAGCTCTAGTTGCCATAGGGAAGTTTTGAGACTGTGTGTGTCATCTAAATTGAAGCTCTAGAGTTTCAAAAACTACCCACCTGAAGAGCTAGGTAGTTTCTGAAGTATCTTTGAACATACAACTTCTAGCCATCTGTGCCTCAGATGCTATATCCCGGGAGTGTTGTGAGGATCTGTTAGATATCAGTGCTCAGATCCTGCAGTAGAGAGGTCTACATCTTTATCTGCCTTCAAGTAGTCATTTTATCAAGGCTTTGAGAAGTCCCTTGTAGCCAAGAACAACATGTGTAGTATGGTCAAGTCAATCAAGCTCTCAGGGTTTACAGAACGAGCACAGTAAGAGCCTTTTTATCTCAGAACCACTGCATGCAGGAGATGAGTTGCTGCAGTATCCATCACTTTGCTGATTGTCCTGCCCAAGAACAGCCTGTTTCTTTTTGAAAGAAAACAGCTACCTACTCTTGTCCTTATCTTGGATCTCCACTGGTGGCTACGGAGAGCTAAGAGTTTGGTGGAATTGTTTGCTAAGCTGTATTCAACCCTCTGGGGACATTCTCAGGTGGTTTCTTGGGGAGCAACACTTCCCGCTTCCTGTATCCAAACTGCAGTTCATTTCTTGAGTGCTCTACACACGGGAACATCTCTGTATGAGGCTGCTGATTGACAGCACCTACCATACACCCCTTCTTGTCAGCTTCTGCATGGTCCCATAACTGTCATCTCAACCCATTTCCCAATACTGCCACCTTTTCAGCATGGTACTCCTTACCGCTCTTTTCCTTTTGACTTTATCTAGTTCACGTGCTGCTAGCCTTCCTCTTAAGCCACGTGTCTCTGTGGTCATTAACACCAGGTGTGTGCATGAATGGATTGCTCAACAGTACAATTTTTGATCCAGATCCAGCGCGAATTTCTGTCACATTTCTGTCAAATTAGTAAGAGCTTATGCGGGCTTTAAGCTTTATGCCAGCTTTATACTGGCTGTGGAAAGACAGACGATGCCTAATCTGAATAAAGTTGAGCAAGTGAGGACAGCAGGTGACATTTGATCTGTCGTAGAGCTTGTTGGTGCAAAATTAACCCACCAGAGCGGTTTCTTAAAGACATTTGAATAGGCAGATTGAGTTCTTGCCAGATCAGAGTTATACCCAAGGGGCCTGAGTGTTTCTGAGGTGGTGGAGGATGCCCTAAAGCTGCATGTACTGCCTGATTAAGTTGTGGACTTATACGTGCGTAATACCTTTCAGAAAAAAACTTCTTTCCATAGTCAGCTTAGAAATTCTGTAGTAAAACAAGGTCCTTTTCAGCTTAAAAATTGCTGAAGTTTACTGATCAATAAATCAGTATTCTATTCTTCTCTCAGGAGTGGGTAGTGACATTGCTCTCCCTGATGTGAACTTTTGGTGATGGCTTCTTCGTACATTTTGCTTCATTCCTAGTTTGAGGGTTCTTAACTTTCTGCTACTTGATATTTAGAATGAACCAAATGATGCTTTGAAGCAGCAGGCAAAAATCAGATTTTATCGTTCTTTTAAATCAATATTTTTAAAGAGTTCTAGAATAAAAATTTTTTATGGCACTATTAATCCTGCATGGTATCGCCATTTTTAGTGGAAGCTGTAATTTATATGATAATAACAACAACAATGGAAAACATCCTTCAGCAAGATGAATCCAAATGATAATATATCCTCCCATCACACTTTGGCATTTCTATCAAGAGTTAGAACTACAGAGATCTGTGAAAATGAAAGTTGCTGAGAACCAGCAACTTGAAATAGCCCCAGTTTCAGTCTGGGGAAAGGACGATAAGAATCCATTTTTCTTGGCTAGTTTAAAATAGTTTTCAGGCAGAAAACTAAGTCTATAGGTGGGTGCTAGTGAAAATAAACACATTACATTTCTGACAAAGCACTTCGTGAGCCTTGCCAAAGGTTGCAATATCCTCTTCTCAAGAGCACCTAAATTTCTTTGCTTTGCTTGTGCTCACCTGGACTGTCCCCTGGCTCAGAGAAGATGTTACTGCTTTTTCAAAAACAAAGCCAGAATATTGTGGGCCCAGTCCTCCTTCCATTCTGCACAAATTCTGATTTACCCACTCCTAAGTTAACACAGGCAAGAGCAACATTGATGCCTTTGGCTGTAACCCTGACTGGCTGAAAATGAAAACTCCCAACCAGTTGCCCAGATGACTATTTAACCAATGCCTACATCATTAGACTAGATTTTAAACTTGTTCTTTCAAAGGAGCCTAACTTCAGACATCTTATCTTTAAAGGAAACTCTGGTAAAATCTTTTTTCATCTATGAAGCTAGAATCACAGATGTAGAAGGCTGGAAAGGCCTCTGAGGAAGCCTCCATCCCCTTGCAGAGAGACGGGATCCTGGTATGCCATGACCTTCTCCTAAGAGATTTTGGTCTCATTTGTTGTTCCAAAGCATTCAGTAAAGGCTGTTCTGCATCGTCTTTGGGTAGCAGGTTCCTGCCTGTCACTCGCCTTCCCAGTGTTCACCTTGCAGCTCACCTAGCTCCTCTTTGCTGGAAGCCGAATCACATTGTTCCCATCTTTTTATGTAGACTGCCGTTGCTGCACTGAAACATAAATCAGCATCACAAATGGCTTTCTGTGATTTATATCCCTTGAATGTCTCAATATTAAATGTATAATTTTATTGATTGATTGACTGATTTTTTGCAACAGAATCACATGCTTATTTTGTGGTCCATAAAATTCCCTATCCTTTCTAGAAGCCTGGTCAGTTATTCCCTGCTTTTATTTAAACATTTGGTTTCTCTTTCCGAAGTACAATACTCTATTCTTGTCTCTACAGTGTTTGTCTTTCTGGTTTCAGGTGTTAGTTCACTGTACGAAGAGCACTTTGCATTCTAGTCCTGTCATCCCTCTAGTCTGGTGCCTTCCACAAATCCTGTTCTTCAAGCTGGAATGAGAATAATGCATAGCACCAGATTTAGGATATTATTTGCAAGAATCACCCTAGAAAGGCTGCTTCTAGTCTGCCCTCTCTTTAACAATTAACTTCAGAGAAAATTCTTCCAAGTGCTTTTCTCAGAATTGCCAGTTCACCCTAGGACCATGTATTTCTGGTTTGTTCATAGTAAGGGCATAGAGGACAGTGTCAGAAATCCTACTGACATCAAGATTCACATATCACAGTTTTTCCTGATCTCTTTGGCCAGAAGTTCTGGTAAAGTAAAATAAAATAAAAAACAGGAAATGTAAGGATTTCACAAGATTTGCTTTTGACCGCTCCATTGGAATGTTTCTCAGCCCTCAACAAAATTTAGTTTTTGAAACAGGTGTTTAGACATTTGTTTCAGAATTCTTTTAAAAAACAAAGGCATTCTGACTGTTATGTAGTTCTCTGGGTCTCGTCTACATTTCTTTCCCTCACACATGTCATAGAATCATACAATGGTTTGGGTCAGAAGGGAGCTTATAGATCATCTAGTTCAAACCCCGCTTCCATGGGCAGGGACACCCTCCACTAGACCAGGTTGCTCAAAGTCCTATTCAGCCTGGCCTTGAACACTACCAGGGAGGGGGCAGCCACAACATCTCTGGGCAGCCTGTGCCAGTGCCTCACCACCCTCACAGGGAATAATTCCTTTCTTGTATCTAATCTAAATCTACCCTCTTTCAGTTTAATGCCATTACCCCTTGTCCCATCACTCCATGCCCTTGCAAAAAGACCCTCCCCAGCTCTCTCATAGCCCCCCTTCAGGTAAAGGAATGCTGCTGTAAGGTCTCCCTGCAGCCTTCTTTTCTCCAGGCTGAACAGCCCCAACTCTCTCAGCCTTTCCTCGTAGGAGAGGTGCTCCAGCTCTCAGATAATTTTTGTGGCCCTCCTCTGGACCCGCTTCAATAGGCCCATGTCTTTCCTATGCTGAAGGTTTAGGACGCAGGACTCTAGGTGAGATCTAACCAGAGCAGAGTAGAGGGGCAGAATCACCTCCCTCGACTTGCTGGCCACACTGCTTTTGATGCAGCCCAGGATACGGTTGGCCTTCTGGGCGGCAAGCACTCACTGCCAGGTCATGTTGAGTTTCTCATCAACCAACACCCTCAAGTCCTCCTCATCAGGGCTGCTCTCAATCCGTTCTCTGTCCAGCCTGTATTTGTGCTTGGGATTGCCCTGAGCCATGTACAGGGCCTTGCACTTGGCCTTGTTGAACTTCATGAGGTTTACATGGGCCCATTTCTCAAGCCTGTCAAGGTCCCTCTGGATGGCATCCACTCCCTCCAGTGTGTTGACTGCACCACAGAGCTTGGAGTCACTGGCAAACTTGATGAGGGTGCACTCAGTCTCACTGTCCATGCTGCCGACAAAGATGTTGAACAGTGCTAGTCCCAATACTAACCCCTGAGAAATGCTACTCATCACTGCTCTCCAATGGAACATCGAGCCATTGATCACAACTCTTTGAGTGCAACCATCCAGCCAATTCCTTATCCACCAAATGGTCCATCCATCAAATCCATATGTCTCCAATTTATAGACAAGGATGTTGTGTGGAACAGTGTCAAATGCTTTGCTTAAGTCCAGGTAGATGACCTTTGTTGCTCTTCACTTACCCGCCGAAGTAGTAACTCCATCATAGAAGGCCACCAAACTTGTCAGGCATGATTTGCCCTTAGTGAAGCCATGCTGGCCGTCACCAGTCACCTCCTTATTTTCCACATGCCTCAGCATAGTTTCCGGGAGGATCTACTCCATGATATTGCTGGGCTCAGAGGTGAGACTGACTGGCATGTAGTTCCCAAGGTCTTCCCTTTTACCCTTTTTAAAAATGGGGGTTAAGTTTCCCCTTTTCCGATCACTGGGAACTTCACTGGACTGCCACAACTTCTCAAATACAATGGATAGTGGCTTAGCAACTTTGTCACAAAATCATAGAACACTTAGGGTTGGAAGAGACCTTTAAAGGTCATCTAACCCAACCTCAGGACCTGTGGATGCACCTCATCAAGTCCCATGGACTTCTGCACCTTCAGGTTCCTTAGACGGTCTTGAACCTGATCTTCTTCTACAGTGGGCAGTTTCTCATTCTCCCAGCCCCTGTCTTTGCCTTCTGCAACTTGGGCAGTGTGGCTGGAGCACTTGTCAGTGAAGATTGAGGCTAAAAAGTCACTGAGTACCTCAGCCTTCTCCATATCCCGGGTAACTAGGTCATTTGTTACCTTATTTTATTATTACCTTATTTATTATATTACCCAGGTCAAATCACTACATTAGTCTTAAAGGAATAAAAAAGATAATCTTGCCAATCTGTCTAATGCTTTTAACCTTTATCAGATAACCTTTGTCGTTTATGGTACAGTTACAGGAAAGGATTAATATTTATATAACTAAATAAGATTTATGATGTTCCTTTATTGTAGAATCAGCATATCAAATTGTTCCTCTTTTCAGACAGTGAATATATTAAAACTGTTAAGTAAAACCAGGCCTACCACTCCATTTTGCCAGAGATCACTTCCCCCATTAAAAATGAGATTTACCACTATATTTACAAATGCCTTTCTGTTCTCAGTTCAGCAGTCAGCTTTCGATGTAGGTTATTGCTCTGACTTTTAGTCCAGAAACTAGGCCTGTTCTGCTTAACTTCCCATAAAAACTACTGTCAAAAGTCTTTCTGGATTCTAGGTTATATTACATCAGACTGGCTCCTGTCCTGATGGCCTCATCAATGCACTCTGTCATATTCTTCTGACAGTACTCCTTTTTAGTGAACCCATGCTGATAATTTCCCTTTTTAATGAGCCAATTTCTCCATCTCTTTAAAAGAAGATTCCCAAATCTCTCTTTCAGAGAAGAAATAGGGTAACAAATCTTTCAAATTAGATACTTACCTTACCCTTAAAAAGTTTCTAAGTCATCCCATTGCCTCTGTTTCCATGCTAGACCACTGAGAGAGAGAGAGAAGGATGCAATGAAATTGGCTAAATATTTAAGGAGAAGGGATTACTTCCTTCTGTTACACTCATGTTTATGGGTGACTTTTATTTGTGCAGCTTTGGTGAGACATGGAGATTTGAAAGCAGGATGATATGCTTTTGAGTACACAATGATAACAATTACCTGGTAAATACCTAACTTTCACTAATACTCCCAGTAATGAGCTAAGACGAACATGCTGTTTGGCTGAGCATTAATATATTTACCACCCAAAGGGCAGTCATGCACAGAGTCTCAGCTGGTCAGGCATTTGTCATGTGGGGAAATGTCAGTCTCCAGAGCTCCTTGCGATGGGCAAACCCCTGATCTTGCAGAGGACCCATTTCCTCCTTTGTTTCTTCCATTCCCCTTTTTATCTTGACATCTCTGTGGGGTTTTTTCTTGAATCTCGAATTCTTCTTTGCTTTAAACTTAACTAGTATTAACTTTGTCTCATCTCTTCATCTTCTATTTGTTTCTGCTCTCTCCCCTTGCATGGCTGATGGCCTATGAGCTCTCTCTCATAAGGATTTAGATGGTAGGGTAGCTTTGGCTCCTTGTTAAAATTCTGCTAAAAAATAGGCCCTAGATCACAACATCCCCAGAGTATGTCTATGTAGTGGCTCCTATACAAGGGTGAGTGATGAAAAAATTAGTCCTGTCTCTTCTGCAGCCAGAGGCTGTAAGTAGAGGGCTTCAGAAAAGATGGTAACCCTGCAAAGGGCCTCCTGAAATATGAGCTCAGTATGTCAAGTTTATTATCCTGACCAGAGATACACAATGTAGTCAGTACCAACAGCTCAAATCAATGGTGTGAAAGAGAAAAGGAGGAAAGAAGGAGAAAACAAAACTTTGAAATTCCTGAATGGAAGCTGACTTTAAAATGCAAATCCTCACGAATATTTACTACTAAGACCAGAGTGCCCAATTTTGACTTATTTTATATACTACAATTATAGCTGTAAACCATAGTGTAAGAAAGTCTCTCTCTCTAAGTCACAGAAAACTTGCCTGTGATGTTCTCTTGCCTATTCTCTTCTCTGTTCTTTTGGCCAGTCGAGACAGTCTTGCAGTCTCTTAAGGAGCAATGCAGCCGTTCCCAAGCAGACCTTCCAGGGTCTAAGCTGTTCCAGACTTCCTGTTGTCTGGCCCTGCATGTGTCATTGTGCACTAAAGTTACAGAAACAGTACGGGCAAAACAGCATATTTTAAATGGTTTGCTACATGTACAGCATATTTAGAAAATGATGACTTTAAACTGTATGTTACAAACAAAATTCAACGACAGCTGAACAGGACTGAGGATCTTAAATCACTATTTTCTATTAAATAATCACATATTTAATTGCTCTATTTAGCTTTCTAAATTGCACATTTCATTTTGGATTTGAGGAAACTGGTATATTGCCTATTAGTTATGAATCCAAGAAGAGTCAGCACGTTCTAAGTGAATATGCTGATTAAATAGGAAAGAATATCTGGGTCCTCCTACACAGACCAGAAAAGAGGAATGTTTTCTTGCAGTGAAAGCCCATTCAGCTTCCCACAAACCATCTACGTGAATCGCCTGTGTAGATGGATGTTATGGTTCTTAGCTCAAAAGGGAGCATGTGGGGTAACTATAAAAACTTCAGGGTTTTAGAGCTGGAGACTTACCTGTCATCGTCTTTTATTTTGGTCTGTCATTTCCAAAATTTTCATTCTATGTATGCCTGAAAAAAAAAACCCAAAACTTATTTTCACTTTTTTTTCTTCACTCATCTTTTTCTATAGACAAGTAAGGAGATTGGCAGCTTTCCATGAAAATCTATTCTTGTTTCTGCACAACTCTGATTCTGCTCTATAATAATTTTGTAAAACGAAAGCCTCAAAACATAATTTAAATGTACTAGTCAAGTATTTCCAACGATTTATAGAAACTCAGTGCAGAAAGATAGATGCTTCATCTCCATCGCAGATCAGCATGAGCAAAGTGCCCATTTCTCTGAAGCATCTATGTCCATTGTCCTCCCTGAGAACCCCAGCCTGCACAGAAATCACTTCTAAGACACCCCTCAGAGATAACCCTATTTAAGGTGAGAGGGCAGTCCTGTCTAAGATCTGTCTCATATGAAGTAACAAGAGGCTTGAAATCTGTCCTCCAGCTCTGCTGATCTTGCTAGGATCAATTTGTTTGGATGTAAATGGGTGCTGTTCATCGACTGTTTAATACTGAAGCCCCACAGTCCCTTTCATTAATAAGAATGCTCAAAGAAAACATGCTGTGCTTTTATTTGTACATCTTCATCTTCTTACTCATTAGAAGTAACAGTTTTACTGAGTGTTTCAATGCCTAATCATGTTGTTGTGGTTTTTTTTCCTTTCCAATCCATAGCTGTGGTTTAATATACCATTACAATTTAAAGTCCCTGTAAAGAAAAAGTGGTTCTTATCTGCTGCAGAAATGACTTTCATTAAGCGTGTTCTAACAGTGTATGGGAGCGTGGAGGTACTCAAGAAAAAGCTGTAAATTGTGGTGCTGTTAACTACAAGCATACTAGATAGCACAGAAGCCCCAACAGCTTGAGGAATAATGAATCAAAATGATGTTTTTTTGCATTAAAGCGATTGCAAATAAAGGCAGCAGTGTTTTCGGATTGGCGCTTGACTCCTGCTAAGCTGTGATCAGAGCTTGTGATAGGTGTGCAGTCTTTGGGACAGCAGAACTCTTCCCCAAAGAAAGCATGTCCCAAAGCTAGAAGAGACGCACACACCCTGACAGCATACACCTAGCAGAGCGAAGCCTGATTTCCTAGGGATACTGTGCAGTTTGTCACCTCCTGTTCCAAGCCAGTTTCTCTAGTATGGAGATCTTGGCTGACTTTTGCTCTGAGAGAAAAAAGTCAACAAATTTATGTTTACTGTCAGTTTTGATGTTCCGTTATCGAATTTAGCAGCAATCTCGTGACTGCAGAAGTAATATAGTTTAGGATGCTACAGTGAACAGCCAGTGCGGTTCCCATCCAACAAAAGAAAGCATATATGCCCTTGTTCTTTAACTTTCCTGTTTTTCTTTCTGCAGAATTGTCCTAAATAGGAGAGTAGTCCTCTCTGCAAAAGATCTAACAGAGGTCACTGTTAGCAAATTGAGGTGATATTCAGCATAAATGTCCTGAATCCTCATAATTGTTTTGTCTTCTGTTTCCACCTTTGTGGAAATTACAGTGAGAGAGTCACCATTTAGTTAATCTTGAGAATACATCAATGTTCACAAAATGCACAGGAATATAAATCAATTATCAGCTAACCAGATTCTTTGTAGCTTTAAACTCACCTTTCCAGATTCAATCACAGGCACTTAATTCCCAAGCCTTCTTACTTCATGTGAAACAGTGGCATTTATCTGTGATATTGTATCTAAACTGTGATATCTGAGTAGCCAGAAAAGCCACCACGTCTGTCAGTGAACAAGAAAATGCATGACTCTTTGGTGAGCTGGTCTTTTGTGACAGGCAAAATCCCTGCCAGCAGCAAAACCATTAGTTAAATATCAACCAGAAGATAAAAATAAAGCCATGAACATGGTAGCTATGGTTAGATCAAGATTCATGTAGTGTCTCAAAGGCTCCATGACCAAACATCCTGAACTGCACTGTGCAAATTAATTAACCCCTGAGAATTTATTTTCTCTAAATTGAGCGTAAAAGCAGTTTCCTACTTCACAAAAGTGTTTGAGACTACATAATTAGCAGGTAGTCCTTTGATTCGACTCCCCGAGTTGAAGGTGGCATATGAGTGTGAAGCACTCTTGTAATTTAAAACTTAATCATCTGCAGCTTAAGCAATACACTCAGTGGCCTACAGAGAGAGAGTAATCGCACTGAGGAACCCATTGAGGAGTCTTCTGGTGCTAATAGGTAGCTGCTGAGGGAGTCAGACAGAGGCACAGATTCCCGGCGATCTTCGACTTCACACCAGAGGAAGATGTGGACCATTACTTTCCAAACAATAAGATGAATCATTTGAAAGAGCACACTTACGTGACGTATGTCTAGTCTCAATGATTATTCACAAGTACTGAATAAGGCTTAGGTATGGCAGAGATAAGTAATAATATATTTTTTCATAAATATATGTGAATAGCTGTGTATGTATTTCTGAAGCAATTGATTTTGAGGAAAAAGTACCAAATCATTCAAATAAGTTACTGAACAAGTCAAGTGAAATTCACCAGCCAATGTCAGATATAAATTAGATGACGACCAGCTTTGACTAAATCCACTGCTATGTCGTTTACTAGTTCTAAGCACCACCTTCCACATAACAGTACAGGAGTAATTTAACATAGTTATGGCCCCTTGATTCTACAAAAAAAGCAGTAGTCATTAGAGTTATTTTCAAGAAAAATCCCAGAGGTTAACAAGCATGCAGTTATTTTATACCTGTGGGCCCATTAACCTATCCTTTCTTGCAGGATTTATGCACAAAACTCAGTGGGAGTTTTCTGGGAAGATTTGCATGTCTAGTTCCCATCAGAGTTAATAGGAGGCATGCATGTAAATGCCTTCTATGCAGAAAGGGAATAACCTTTCTTTGAAGACTCTAAAGAAAGTTCTAGTTCACTCTTACTCTAGTGTATTAAACCCAACAGACAGTCCAGACATTTGTCCTATTCTTTATCTGTCACACTAAAATCTTCAGCTCAGAAAATTGTTTTCCTATCTGTTTTTGCTTTTTGCTCTTACCACTTATTCTTCCCTTCTGTATTCTTCCCCTCCCACCGTTTGTCTCTCGTTGCTAAATGGACAGCTTAAGAATCTCTGCCGATGTGAGAAACATTGCTCTGTTCACCTCAGTGGTGCTACACTCTTTCAAGCCAGAAGAAAACCAAGGAAATACTCTGTTCAGCTTGGTTCTGAGTGCAACAAGTAACAGAGCGGTGCAGTTCCTTCCCAAAGAAGGCAGTTATTGCAAGACAGGTGATACAAGGTTTTGGGAGGACAGTGGACAAGTACTTGTTAGAGAAACACATTGAGGGTCCCTAGATAGACAAAAGACATGAGGATCGGGAAATCCCTGGACTTGATGTAGCTGGTGGCTGGAAGAACACTCAGGAGAAGCATTGCAAATTATTGCCCTCTTCTTTCTTCCCTTTGGCTATTTATGTATGACCACTGCTGGAGACAGGATACTGATCTGAAGCAGTCTGCCTGGTTCTGCATGGTGCTGGGCATTCCAGTATTAGTCCGTGGTTTTATCTCACCATGTGCTGGCCCTTCACTTTGGAAGTTTAGTAGATGAAATCTTCATGGCTGCAATACAGATGAGGAAGGGAAGAAATTGCCTGGCTGTTGTTGCACCTTGTGCCTGGGGGAAGGTATGTCATACTGAAGGGTGCTCCCTGATACCCCAAACGTCACCTGATTACTCTGAAGTCTGAAGGAGAGGTAGACAGCACCAGATTGATCCTAGGAAAGGAGGGGAGAAATAAACAGATTCCCTGAGGGATTTTGTAGATGAAGAGGGGCGGTAGAATGGGGACTGACACAGTGAAAGCCACTGTGAACCCCAGCTGTTCTCGTGCTATGTGACAGTGAGACTCAGCCCTGCAACCTGCTTCTAAGGAAGGAATGCCCAAGGAAAATCAAAGACCAGGAAATTGTTGGAAATTAGTGGTCTTCCTCTGATGGAGAGTTTGTCTCAGATTTCAGATACCGTGTCTTGTCCAGCATGTTGCTGGTAATTCCTTAAGCAGCAAGCACAGCTGGAATATACCAGTTACAGATCCGCCGGGCTCTATTGAGCAAAGCTAAATTTTCCTCAAGGTCTTTGCTGAAGTGTATCAGTGCTAGGATTTCCATGCTACTTTTCTGGCAAAGGTGAGAGAAGACTTCCCTACTGGTTCCAGCTACAGAAGTGAGATTTTGCCTGAAGCGATTCTTTCTGGGACTGGAGCTACTGTTTTGCCTCCTGTTGCTGAACTGTGGTGTGAGGTTGCTGTGTGAAGATGAACACATGCCGTGTGGCATCCTAAATATACCATATGTTGCAATGTGGGAGATGTTGATTCTTAAATGTATAATTTGCAGAGCAATTTAGAATCCTCTTGACAAATGGTTCAGCTCTTCAGCACTCCTCTCTCTTGGTCTGTTTGTATAGCAACTAGCATATAGTGCTTTAGTTTGTATTTGGATCTTTTTGCATACAATAAGTGCTGTTTACACAACTTATTTGATTTAGTTAAATTCTTTGTCACTTTACAGCATAGTGCATGAATCCTCGAGACAGGGCTACAGGTTATATCATTTAGAAATCCAGTGCACTATAAGATATGAGAATATGTTTGTGTATACTTGTTGTATTTTGTTATTAAGTGGTCAATGAAAATATCACAGACTGACTGTGGATCTTATAGTGTATACTTACAACTTTCTCTTTCCCCCTCGAAACTCTGTCCCTCCTTTTTCTTCAGAATAACATAAAAGAAACAGATGCTTTGATTTTGTTATTCCCTATGGCATTGCAGAGCAAATGTGTGTCTCCTAAGGCAATGCTTAAGGTTGGTCCAATAACTTCACCTTCCAAAGGATTGCTGCCTTAGAAAGGAAACAGTTTTAAATTAAAAAAAAAAAAAAAGAACAACGACTTCTTTTTATATCTCTGGCTCCAAAAAATGGATATGTAATTCATTGCACCTGTAGTCAATTATACATTCAAAACAATTGCTATTTCACAGTGATTAGCTGATTTGCCAATATGAGAGGCAGCTGGGTTTTCCATGGACAAGTAGTAAAGCGCAAAGCAATGAAATCTTCTGAGCCTAGATTCTTCCCTTTTTAAAGCACACAGAGAAATAATCTTTCTGCTTCAAAGTAAGACTCCTTCTGAAATAAAAATAGCATTATTTCAGGTTTTAAATGGAAAATTGGGAGTAGTAATTTTGGAGCTTTTTTATGTAAGATAAGTGCAGTGGGCATCTGTTCTCAGTAGAAACTAATTGCTGTACTCTTTCTAATGGACAATATTAAAATATTTGGGGTACTCTGTGTTCTGAACTGCTGTGGCACAACCTCTTGTTTCCTGGCTTCTGTGACTGTCGTTGCTGTCATGACAAACCTTATCTGTCCTTGCTGTTCTTTTCAAACCTTTGGCTTTTTCTCCCCAGCTACTGAGGCTGAATGTTTAGTAGTTTAAATATGAGGAACTGTTTGCCATCTCTTGTGTATTTTATTCATCATCTAAAATTCATGTTAAAAAAATATAAGCTTAAGGAAATAACCTGGCCCTACTTCCTTCCTTAGTCATACTGATATGTGATGGGTTGAACTTCACTAAGTCAACAGTATTACACAGAATTAAAGTAGGTGGAAACTATTTAGAAAGGAGAACATATAAGGGACAGGCTATAGAGTTTAGATGTTGACTTTTCTTTTTAAGAGGTGTAGAGTAATTTACTACAGATAAGTGTTTGATGGAGTTACGGCTCATAAAAGTGGTTCTCCTCCATCTACTCATTCTGGATTCATTCTCTGCATGGGATCTACTCTTATTAAAGCTGAGCAATGAGGTTGTAAAGGACAGTTAATGGAGGGAAAGCAATTTATCCCTCTCTTTGCTTTAACATGTTGGTGCAGTTGTAAGGTAGATTGTACTTTTGAGAGAGATCTCCAGGAATAGTCGCTACTTTTCAGGCAAAAGTAAAGCTTTAATCTCTCATATTTCTTACAGGTTTGATGACCATCAAATCAGATTAGCCTGGTATAATGGAAGATGGCAACTCCATGGCAACAGCCCTGTGTGCTGTTGGAGCGTGTGAGTCTACAGTACTCTTTTGCTGTCAGGCTTGGAAGAAAAATAATTGTTGTCTGATACTTAGGCCTCGATTCAGTTACCTGAACATAAGGATCTTGTGCTGTTTGAGACACCATAAGGTATCCAAGACACCTGGATAGGACCCCACATCTTACCCATGTCTTTCTGTAGCAGCAGCTAGAGTTCAGTAGGGGTACCCTGGGGCATGAGCAGTGCACTGAATTGAGTCCGTGATATTCTGAGATCTCTTACATGCCTGAACAGCAAGTTCACAGTCAGATAGCTGAGGAAGATCTCAGCTGACCAAGCAGGCTAAAACAAAAGCTAATTTGGTGTCAATCACATTAATTTCAGAATTCTTGTCAAGAGATACTAAAATAAACAGCAAGATCTAGGCATCAGTGAAGTACATAATCTTGAGTGTGAGATATGGTTCAATACATGGTGCCAGACACCACATGAATATCTGAACCTGATGGTATTTTTAAGACCTGGTAACCAGGAGTGAATCTAGTTTTCTGTATTTGATTGGGTTTGCCGCCGAGAATTTCTCTCCTGTTCCTTTTGAAATAGTATAGAATAGATCACTACTAGCAATGGATAAACTTCAAAGGCCGCTAAAACTGAGCTCAACTTGTAGGTTTTTTGGAGACTTATTGGAGTTTTCAAAATTAGTGGGTCAATCATGCAAGGACAAAATGAGAAAAGATCCTTTATGAGGAACTGTTTTTCTTCTAGAAGGAAATATTTTAAGATACCTTCTCTTTATGGCTGTTTTTTTTTCTTCTCAAGAAATTGGAAGTATAGTGACATTAAAGCATAATAATATAAAATATAATTAAACTCAATTTAAAAATATACCACAGACTGTCGTTCAAATTTGGCTTCCATTTAGTGTGATATGGCTACTGTTCCTCTTAGAACAACTTCCCTCTCTATGCAAATCATGCAGTAAGTCAGCTTTTAAGAAAGGCAGCAGAAGTTCTTGTCTTAATAAGAAAGATGTAATCAACATTTGAATCTCAGCATGGTAGGTTCAGTGGGAGGAAAACTCTCCCTGCCGTAGCAAGCACAGGATCCTCAGTGCTCGAACAGTTCAAACACCAGGAAGTTGCATGGTCTAAACAGTAGGAATCTTTCATCAGTGCCTAGTCCTTGCCACTAACAAAGACAAACTTAAAAGGACGTCTTACTTTGCCTTTTTCCTCCTCAACCACCTACTTGCTTGTTTCTCTGATCTACATCTGAAAGAATAGCTTGTTCAAAATCACTTTAAGCTATGACAAGATAGCAGCAGGTCTACATCAGAAGCATTATATTCAGTGGGTGCATTTTCAGTCTCCTTATAAAGCCAACAAAGGAAAAATTGCACAGAAAGTTTTGCAGTGATTATAAGACAAAAAGTTCCCACCTTCCATTTTCTATAGCAAAACTGACAGGACCAATTTTAATAGCTAAAACCCATATATATATGGTATAATAGATGGCGCTTTCTTCTTTGAGATCTCCTTTCTACATTTCAATATGAAATATGAACTACTAAAGTTCTGCTGTAGGGTTCAGTCTGGATGTTACCAATGTCAAGGATTCATAATCACAAATCAAGCTCAGAAACGGTGTTGAGTTAAAATACACATGCATGCATGCATTCATACATACACTGACCACATTATACGAGCAATAAGTAGTGGGAATGTAGGAGGGATTGGTTTGGCCTTCTGGTTTTAGAACTTTTATAACCCACTCACTTCATGAGTTTAAGCTTTTCTCATCATCTATGGAGGGTGCAAATTTTCTTCTAAAATCAAATAAAATTGATATTCTCATGATATTTTAGCCATAAGACCCAACCTCAATGTAGTAAAAATGCTAATAGCTGTGATAAAGTCATGAAGTCTGGCAACTCCACATCCTCTGAGCAAAGCCAAGGCCCCATGTCTTGGTATGGTGGACTCTAATATTAAAGTGCTGATAATAATTCATGACAGCTGCTTTGCTAGAGTAATAGGTGATAATATAAATAAAGTGAATTTTGTAGCAACATATTTTGCTACTCAACTGATGTTTACAAACACATATGTTTACATGTATACATATAAATATGTACATGCTATCTGTATATATGTAGATAAGCATGATGAGGCATCTAGATACACAAGACATAGCAATAAGGTGTCTTATATTGAAGAATAGTTTCACTACTGAGAAGAGGTGATGAGTATAGATTTCCTGGACATAACAAAATTTAATGAATGGATGTCATAAGCAAATGCTTCTCCTTCTCTTGAGCAAGGAGAGGTAAAAGTCCCATTTTAATGTTTTTCAAAGTCAGGATTTAAAATAAAGGATTAAAAATTGAAAAAGAAGGTGGCAGTAATAAAATGGTGTTGGCTAAGGAGGATGAAGGACATCTTATGCACGTGGCCCTTTTGAAGCACAGCAGACATTGCACAGTACAGCTCAGTTCTTGACTTGGTTTTGCAGAGATTCTTGGATTCTACTAGAGTGAAAGGATAATCCTGCTTTGGAAAGAAACCAAATGTATTTGTTCTTCCTCGAATGAAAAATCCTCCATCAATATCCATGAGGCATTGGAAGTGCTTAGTCCTATGATTCCTGTCACAGCTGGAAATAGGGAAACACCTGTACCATTTTTGTTTGCCTTCCCTTTCTTGTACCTTTCAGGAAATAAAGAGCAGGTTTTGTCTGCTCGACTACCTCAGGAAGCGATTCTGTGGGTGACTGTCTTCAGTGGTAATCTATGGTTCTCTGTTCCTGCTACCCTGAAAAAATACAGGAGAAAATCCTAGCTCAAATCATCCTTCTCTTCCTACTAGATTACTTTATCTTACTACTATAACTGGGCTTTGACCTCTTATCCATTTAAAATGCAGCTGCTGAGTTCTCTTTTGCCCGTTGCTCTGATGCTCCGTGCATACAACTCCTTTTATTTCACTTCCCTTTTCACTTGCTGCTCTACCTTTTCCTATTCCTCACCGCACATTCTGTTCTACCTTGAAGGTCATTCACCGCGCTCTCTCCGTCCCTCCTTGTCTAGTCGAGTCTCTTATCTCGGAACATTAATTTACCTAGCCTACAGTGAGTGAAAGTAATAAAAAATAATTGGTTATTTGCAATACTCCTAATCAAGGTTGTATTCATGTGTCTTTCTCTTTACAGCTGTAAGGTAATAAAAAAAGGTGCTTTCTGTGAAATGTATTGGAATCCATTAAATCCATCACTAGATAAATATTATACACAAAGACAGTTGTTTTTCTTGCACTGAAAGTGTAGAAATGCCGAACTTTACCTCAGGAATATTAGGATGTCCATCTACTAAAGATGAGTTCCAATTTAGTTCTTGCTTGTCTCACAGCAGAGTTGTCTGAGATTGGCATCTGTGGTTAAAACGGACATTTAAAAATATGAATAATCATACTTTTGTTTCGATTGGTGCCGTCACGACCACTGTGAAACATCTACATTTTAATTTCCTGCATTTGTAACCACTGAAATTGCGATCAGGACACAGCAGTAAGAATTACATAGTGTTTAGGTGCTGTCTTTCTAGACAAAGGCTTCACTGTCCTTCCAGAGCTGTGCGGTCACAATTACAGCCAGCTTTTACACTAGAGTTCCTGGTCTTCTTCTGAATTATTCCAACTGGAGAAGAAACTGGGGAATGAGTTCGTTGCCTCCATAGCCGAGTTTCTGTTGTTTGGGGTAGACAATCTCTTTTTCTGTTCCTTTTAAAGGTCACGAATGCATGTCTTTAACATAGGAGGAATCCAAAAATCCCAAAGATGTTTATCCAAGCCACAGCACCAACTCTCTCCGTCAGCAACCTGGCTTACATTTTCTGCTTTTTCTGAAGGCCAGACTAGTAACATTGGAGTCTAGGTGGTGGTAGGCTTCTGTCTCAATCTCTTATCTTTCTCACTGTTGCTCAGTTTTCATCACTTCTCCCACCTTCCTTCACACAAAATAATACTCTGAAATGCTCTCCTTAATGTCAGTCCTTTCTTTTTCCCAGCAGCCTTGCATTCAATTTTGAGTGGAAAAATGTACCTAACTTCTCTCATATCCTAAATAAATACACCATTTTCAATGAGGTTTAAGCCAGTCTGTAACAGAACCCTAATGCCAGTGCTACACCGACATTTTCTGTTGATCGTAAACTCAGTGTTACAACAGCAGACTCAAGTAACAGCATCCTCTTCCTTGCCCTGCCTCACCCTTCATTAGCCTGGAGATTTCTCCTCAGTGCACAGCAGTTATATAGAAGGGATTATTTTGCAATTGTAGTTGTTGCTGAGTAATCTTCAAGAAAAAAACCCACTTTTTAAAGCAATTGGGAATTATTTTACTCCCCTGTAAATCAAAATAGGTGAGCAGATTCCACTCTATTTCACTGAAAAAAAAAATTCTAGGACTGAGACCAAGTGTGGAGAATTCATCTGGAAGTAGTGTTGTTTTTCAGAAGGGTAAAAGAAAATGAAAAGCAGAAAGAAGCCTTGAAACAACCTTATCTGCAGAACGAAGCAAATTAATGCCTTCCTGAGTCCTTTCTGAGCTATAGCTCTATTTATGAAGGATGAAGCAAACTGTAACACATTACCTTTGGCCTGGTGCTATTCTCTGTCCATTGTTGCTGACTTCTCAGGAGCTTCAGGTAGGTTTCTTGAGCAGCCGTTCCTCCCGGATCTTTGATGAGGTGATTCCATGAGATTTGTTGTGCTGAGCAGGAGACAGACTCTGCAAATCTACCTTAGTGGCACTACTAATTTTCTTGCGGAGTCCATTGGTATGTGCTAGTGAACAAGTGATAAGGTAATACCGTTTGGTCCTTATTTGGTTGAAGCAAAGCCATACTCTAGATGACAACCAGTCAAGAAAATTCGATTGCACTGTGTGAAAATTTAGATTCTGAAATTATGCTAACTGAATGGACTTCACCAGAGCGTAGTTGGTTTCACAGACTAGTTTTGCGCTGTGACTTAACCATGGTGAGATAATGAATGGTCCTTATCCTCTTAAGGATTAACTGATTCTGGTCCGACACCCTGAGAAACGCTGCCACCTTGAAAGCTACCGAGCCTATTTTGTCCCTTGCATCAGGTACTGCAGGAAAGGACAGATACACAGAGCTACGCCTAAGTAAACACAGACACAGCAGACGGCTCTTGAGCTGTCTTTTCTGCCACTGATCCGTATGTAACAGGAGAATTTCCTAATGCTGCTATTCAAATCCTATTTGCACAATGTAACATTTTCCTTTTGTTTTAGGTATAAAGGACATAAAACTCAAGATAGTGAAAATAACATTTACAAGGTTTGGGGGTTTTTTTAAGCCCCAGGGAAAAAGAGTATCAGAGTTAAGGTTTTCTTTCTTAAAGCTATATTGTTAGGCATAAGAAAAATATGATGGCAACTTGTGATCTTTTGTAACTCTTGCTGTAACACCTACAGAGGACAATGTAAAGCAAGAATGCAGTGACATGCCTTAAATTAGATCTCACTTTAGCAAGCTTCAAGAGGATATTTTATAGTAGCACAATTTCAAAAAGCAATATATTCTGTGGACTTTTTTATAACAAATGGCAATTTTCGTGGCTGGCAATTCCCAGTATCCCCTCTGCTATTATTTTAGCAGCACTATATCTTTGAATAAAATATTTCCTGCCTGAGAGTACCTCAGATTCTTCTTGTAGTCTGGTCACAACCCAGACTTGAAAGTGCAGGCCTCTGGATTATGCCAGGAAACACAGCATCGCAAGTAGTTGCTCTCGGCCACGCTCTGCTGCCAACGTACATTCCCTTGATTGGTATTAAAGTGGTCTTTACACAGCAAATACAGAAGAGAAGAGTATAAAGTTTTTTCCAATACGGTTTTGATACTGATGAACACTTTAAGATGCTGCCTTAATGCAATATTCACAAACCATTAGTGAGATGAGGAGAAAAAACAAATGCAGCCAAAATTTATAACACATCATTCTGTTAGTTATGTACTTTCCAACTTCTGTTTCGTAAAGGGTAATGCAGTAGCACAAGCACCATATTTCCCAGTGCCAGTCCTTTTGCTGAGTTACACATTAACATTCAGGTCCCAAATGAGAGAAGACTAACTTCTTGTTGCTTTTTATTGGTGGATGCAAATGACTCGGATTCAGCAAGTTATTTGAGCACACAATTGTCTGTTGAATTAAATAGGACTTACTCACCCACTTAAAACTGAACGTGCCCTGCAGGCTGAACACTGTAACACTGAGATATTAAAAATAGATTAGGGCACAGCAATACAGAAGTCGAGACCATCCACCATCTGAACTACGGGAAGAATTGCGAAGTAGAGGAACAAATACAGCATACGCTGTTTAATATCTTTAGGCATGATGGGATGATAAGTAAGTTACTGTTTTCTGAGCCATTAAAGGAATGCATTGGTTTTAGAGATGTTCTTATTTCTAGTGAAACTTTAGTTTTCACAGGAAATACAGGCAAACTCTTCCTATGGCTTGCAATGTGTTTGCTAGAAACAGCCATCTGCTTCTTCCTGCTTTCTCCTAAGGGGAATGAGTCCCTTACATCTGGCCTGTATAATAGGACTAAGTGCCAGATCCAAGATCCAATGAAGTTAAATGATGTCTTTCCCTTAGTCAGGAAAAAATCAGGATTGTATCGCTTTTATAGCTAACATCTCCTGCTGCTTTTGCTGTTTTTCTGTTTTGAGTCTTATCGTATTCCAGATAATGGGCAGATGTTGCTGCCTGTATATCCTTACTTCTAGATTTATGCACAGGAATTCTCATACCTTGCTGGCATAGATGCTCAGTACTATACATTTTCTAAAGAGCTTTTAAAAACTTTTAATTGCTTTAGTCTTAGAGATAAAACTGCTTAGAAAATCCAAAAATTAACAACTAGGTGATAACTTAAGGTTTTCTAGTTTTTCCAATTTCTTCAATTATTTTCTGTTTGGATAATTATTTCTAATTTCTTTGATATTTAGATGTTTCTGTTACTTTATTGTTTATACTCTCAATCTTATTATCTGTATATTTTATCTACTGCTCAGCTCTAGAAGCACAGGAGCCTTGCAGTCATTAATTTAACAGTGAACTTACTTTTTCTCTGCTGAGGACCTAGATTTTCCTGATAATTTCAGAACACATTTAGGACAGAAATATGTGTGCAAGACCAGGTATCCAGTTTAGTATAGTGGCAGGTCTGTGGCAGTGTTATACTTCTTACTATTTTTATAGCAGTTAGTAAAAGACATAGAGATGTGTGTCTTTCTTTTAACACAGGGGAGAAAAAAACCCACTTTTCTGTATCTAAAATGATTTTATACCCAACAAGTACTGTTGAGGTGATTGCAGAAGTAGGTGTGAAAATAAAATCAACCAAAAAGTTACTGAAGTATAGCACAGTGAAATATAATGCTGTTGCCATGGAGAACACTCTGTATGCTTCTGTTATGCACCTACTTGTATGTATTCAACACCTAGTGAGTTTGGTGAAAACTTTGCTAATTACAGATATGTTTTCTAAAAAGGTATGGATGGTAGCAGAGTATGGAATGGCTTCTACATGGAAAATAAATGAAGATGCTGACTAAAAATCAGAAAACTGAGGAGACCTATGGCAAAAGTTTATAGTATTGTGGGTGGCTGGGGAAGGAGTAGGAAGAAATGACTACTTGCTCAACAACAGCAAACAGAAGTGACCTGAAGCAGGCAAAGCCAGACAAAGTCCTGCTCACAATGTGTAGTTCTGCTATTGAGCTCATACCCATGGGATGTCAGGGGTGCTCAAGGCTTACATTTGTTAAAAAAAATTAGACTCATTCATGGAAGAAAAATCTGTTGGGGGTATTAAACACAAAGTCAGTGATCTCTAAAGCAGGAAGTTCTTCAGCCAAAAGTTTTCCAGAAATTGAAGAAATAATACTGCAGTGTCATGGTACATTTATGCTGTTCCTAAAGTATCTACTTGCTTAAGTACCTACTGTTGTTCACTGATGGATCTTTTGCCTGACCTCTTTCAGTTGTTTTTATGTTCTTAAATAAAGTGGATGCTAAAAGTGTTAGCAGCTGCCTGAATTTGTGGCTTCGTTGATGCAGAATTGGTGCCTTTAATGGGATCCTGAGAAGGAGCCACCTCAGACTCAGCTTTAAACCAGGTGGATTAATAAATCAGGTAGAAGATGATAATTGAAAATTGAAAATGTTGGGGATTTTAGAGGAGTGATTAGTGAATTAGAAATATGTAGTGAAGAAAATAATCCAAAGGACTTGAAATCAGAAAAATATTTTTCTATGATATCTAGCCAATAAAATCACGATCCAATTTCATAATGTAATGCAATGCAGTCCTTCCTAAGCAGTAAAGATCCTGTGTCTGGTTTCAGGATTGGAAAAGAATGCTTCCAGTGTATTGTATTGTTAGTACTTGTCACTGTTTGTCCTTTTTCTAGGACCTTCTGATAATTTAGTACATAATAAGTTCTCATTATCTAACGAAATCACCTGGAAATTGTTTATTGAATTCAGCAGATTCATCCTTAAATGCTTTTGTCATTATTTTCAAAGAGTCAGTGGTGATTTGTTGTCAGTCCAGATCTAATATATGTCTCTGAATATCCCTTGGGATTATCATTCTGTTCCTTCAAGACAATCTTCACTGGCAGCGAATGCAATTATTAGCATTTAAAGGGTAGTTTGCTTTGATGTAAACAGTAATAAGCATCCGCAACAAGAACATTCATTACTGCCTTTCTTCCTCAATGAATGAAAGTAACCATGAAAGCTTCGTACCACCTTTACTTGTGCATTTGCTACCATTGTTTTTTTTCTTTTTAAATAATGATTTATTACATATGTTATAAATATTCAAGGAATATAACTTTTTTGGTTTGGGTTTCAAAACTAGCGTGTGGATATTGATGTTAAATATGTATGTGTGTGTATGAGTGTATTGCTGGCTCCTGCATGGCGATTTCTGTTCCTGATTTTGGATAGTTTAACCAGTACTGCTAGAACTGATTGTGTGTCTATTTGTTTAGGACACTGGTATCAGCTCTGGTGCTCTGGTTTAGAGCAGCTACATTCTGCCATGGGATGTGAAAGCAGACATCAGTATGGTATCTGATGTAAAAGTCTTTTTCAGTGCTAGCAAACGCACAGGATATGTTCCAGAATTGCTCTTCTCCTCCATTCAGCTGTGTTTCAGGTACTTCATGAACTCCTCTTCATGCTTTCTTTAGTGTGTTCTTGAAAGAAATCAATCCCTCCATCCTCTGCACAAAAGTACTGTCCTCTTCTTATTCAAATCTCATCTGAACTGCTTTGATTTTGAAGAGCCCTTAGTAATCCTTAAGTAGGGAAAGTATGTGAAGAACGGGACAGTCTGCCTTTTGTGGAGAGTGCCAACTTGTGAAAGAATTACCGTGTCATAGGCACATGATGCCTTGCGGTAATGCTTACAGCTTTCACCTATGTCTGGACTGTCATTTCTACTTTTACCTTTGAGGTTCTCTCATCTGAAAGAACCAGTGCAATAACTGTTTCCAGAAAACAGGCTTTTAAATTCCCTCATGTTCATCCAGAAAGAGGAGCTTGCTGTGGTAACCAGTACTGCAGGGTGCAGCCAACATCAAGTCTCTCCAGCTCTGTCCCTCCCTTAGTGATCTCTGGTGGCTGTTTAGGGATCCAATTTCCAACCCCCCAGTGTGTGCTAAGTGACAGATTTCTACCTTCTGTCCTATCACCCTGGAGAGTCCTTCTGGAAGTATGGCACAGTTGCATCACTCGCTGTGTGTATTGCTTAGATGTTTCACATTTCATAGTGTGAAACTCGTCAGAGACTGTCGGGTATGAGACTCTGCAGGAGCTGATAATCAAAGGAGATCACTGGGAAGGGTGCCCTATCTCCTTGTTAACCTGCTCTGGCGTCCCTTGAACATTCACTTGTCCTTCTGCACTGCTACTACGTGTCTTGTTTCATACGTCTAAAACTCCTTGTTAAGGTGGGAGACCCGTAACATGTTACTAACTTCATAGAATAAATGCAGAAAAGCAATAGTAATGATTACTTTTTTGGTTCTTCTACTGAGTATTACTACAAAACAGAACACTGTTCAAAAAACACACACAGAATAGGCTTCCTTGTCTTGCTATGATTTCAGAGAACACTCACTTCTTCTTCATCTAATGCTACTCCAACCACCTGTTTTCTGAAATAGGCAAAGAAGGCTGAAGCTCTCCTTCCTACTGCTTTTTTTTTGCTTAAAATGTTTATCTTAAGTATTTCCCTCCATTCCAGCAAAATAACTGAGTCTTCCAACCTGCAAAGGTCTTATAGGAAAGCATTTTCATACAGAAAACATGTTGGTGACAGTATTTTATGGAATTGGGTCAATTGATGTGAGAGAAAGGACTACAGTTTTTAAAAAACTTTTTAAAGTCTAAATTACCAGAACTGCATGTGTAAATAAATCAAGAGTACAAAGGGACAAGGGACATGAAAGTGTGATGAAGGCAAAGAGCTTGGATTAGATAAGAAAATTATATTTCTTATGCTAAAATTGTATTACTTTCTGTTTGCAATAATACATAATAGATATTTGAGGTCACAGAGTCACAGTATATGGTGACTTGGAAGGGACCCACGAGGATCATCAAGTCCACCTCCTGACTCCACACCCAAAGTTCAACCTTATATGTAAGAGCATTGTCCAAACACTTCTTGAACACCAACAGGCTTAGAGCCTTGAGCACTTCCATGGGGAGCTTGTTCCAGTGCTTAACCACCCTTCTCAGTGAATAACTTTTTCCTAATATCCCATCTAAACTTCCCCTGATGCAACTTTAAGCCGTTCCCTCGCATCCCATCACCAGACACCAGAGATGAGCACTTCCCTCTCTGCTCACCCTGAGGAAGTTGTAGACAGCAACGAAGTCACGCCTCAGTCTCCTCTTCTCTCCACTGAACAAATCTCTTATCCTCTAGATACTAGGGTGAGATTCATGTGTGCTGTAACTCCATTAGTTTCAAAAGCTTACAGCAAGGATGTATTCAGCCCTTTATATCTAGTATTTTACTAACCAAAATACAACATTATTTATTTCAATTAAATAGATAAATAATATTAATACCATGAAAGAAATTTGCATTTATATAGCACTTGTCATTGAAAAAGAATCTCAAAGGAATTTGCTGATAGTCATATAAATTTCTAATTAAGAATTCTTTTTCTGATTATTTCTGCTAAAATGTGTGTCTTTTTAGTCACTAGAACTTCAGGCTACAGTATATTAACTGTGTCATATTCAAATCTACGGCCTTACAAATTATGAACTAGATTTGTAACCTCCCACTGTGCTAGCTGAATCCTTACTCAAATGTGTAATCCCACTGAATTCAATGAAGCTACTCATGTAATTGTTCAGTCATGTATTGAAATATTGTATCACTTAGACCTATGCACATCTAAGGCAATCTATATAGATTATTCCATCTTTATAAATTTAGTAAACCTTAATGTAATCCCACCAGAGTTATATTAGCTCATTTTTCATCTGGAACCTAACAGAAAAATTAAATCTTGAAAAGGTGAAGATCCTTCACAGAAGCGTGTGTCAGTCCTCTTGCTCTGTAAGTTGCTATTGGGCAATGTTGGGGGTGGCAGAAGTGGTGTTTCTGACTTGCTGCAAAGAAACATGAATTGTTTTACAGACTCTTGTTTCCTCAAATAAGGAGCCCTAAGTCTGCTGCAAAATGTTATTACGAAGTATCACCATGTTTTATAACTTTTTATGTGCATATTTCTAGTTTGCAGATGTAGATGGAGCAGGAATTAGATAGTTAATTCACTTTTGTGAAGATTTCTGTTTTAAGATATCTGCACAGATCTAAAGCATGAGGGAGACAGTTCCACCAGAAATGTATGGATGAACAAGAATCTTCCTTGCCTGCCATCAGCTAGAATAACTGCTTGTAAAAAAGAACTGCTAAAACCTAAATGGGGTGGAAAAATTGTCAGTAGCTTATTAAAATGGAAGCACAAAATGTAACTTTTGACTTTCAATAACAGTGTTTTAAAACCAAAATTCAGATTTAACTTTGCACTTGAAACAGTCTGCGTGTTTTAATCTCTATTAAGTTCTTCTGTGTGTTCAGAAGAAAAATAAGTACCTCACCACAAAGATACTGTGGTAGGAAAGAACCAGAAGCATTTACACAATCAATGGGTATTACTGTCACCTTTCAGAGCTTTTTATCCACTTCCTGCTGGATCTATCAGTTCAGATGGCAATTTCACTTTTGCCTCATCCCACCCACCAGAGAGCTGTTATGGAGCCCCTCATCCATAGGAATACCTTTGCAAGCAGATTGCATTCTGACTTCAAACACCCTGATCTGCATGCATCTGCTGTATATGCCATCCCTCCTGGAGCCAAGTTAATCTCATATTCACATGCCTCATGTTCGCTGAATTCAGCAATACTGTTCTGGATTTGCCATCAGGACAACATGTCATACATTTGTTTTGCAAGAGAAATTGCATGGAGTAGGAATAGACTTTACACTGATGCTCTTCCATGTGTCCTACAAGCTCAATCATTGTTAGGGATGTGCCTTTGTAATGAATACTGAAGGAACTGGCATTGCTCTGTGTAGGATCTTGTTTTGAATCTAAATCATCAAGAATATTTGTGAGGTGTCTTCCTATGCTAGACATGTGGAAATGAGAGGCTCTGAGTGACTTTGCAATGGAGAGAATCTCCATTCCAAATAAAGGAGAGCAGGAGTGGAAGAAAAGCTGAAAGGGATTTAGTATATTAAGAACCTTTATGAACTGAAACAGTGACTACCAATACTGCTTCTCCATTTGGTTTTAGCTTATCACACAAACAGAAATGTTAGCTCCTACCCCCTCCAAGTACTGCTTAGAGACAGCAAACCCTCTCTTTTCTTCAGGTAAATTCCTCTCTTTTCTTCGAGTGCTATCTCTGCACCATTTCTCTATTCTGAGGCAGGCTGCAGAAACTAGAAGATCCTTTATGTCTTTAATATGCAGGTGAGGTGCAATACAGAGGCATCAAATTACTAATGCAGAGCTAAGAACAAGATACGATTCATTCATTCTTAGTCTTTTTAGTCCTGCACAACTATCTGATCAAGGTGATATTCAAGGAGGATAGTTTTACAATGTAACAATAATTTTTATGTAATTTTTTTCAAACATTTTGTATTTTAATGTTGATGCTAATTTTTGAAGGAGAAAGTACATGTACTTTGAAAAGCGAGGTGGTGAAGCAAATAATTTTCTAAGTCTCCTTCATCTCACACAAGAATCGGAATAACTGTCAAAGTTTCCAAGCTTGGAAACCAGTTTGATGTCTGCCATCTTGTACATTCAGGTGTATGTAGAAGCACAACGGATGGGACACACTGCAGAGACCGCTGAGCTGGTATCCAGAGAGCTGGGCTCCAAAACTGGGAGCAGACCTCACCTGATGGGTGCGTGCCTCTGTTTGATGCTGCACCTGAACGAACTGCCTCTTCTTAGCACAGTGCCACATTGCACTTCCTGGGGGCTCTGGCTCTTCTGGAGATAGCAGCAGGTATTGTTATCTGATCCATCATGGCATTGGATACACCCTAAAAGCACAAAAAGCTCTTTCTTACACAGAAAACTTAAAGTTTTACCACGGAGTTTCTGGAAGCCAAAATCAGACCATTGAAGCTGACAGACAGTTATGGGGGAGCAGTATTTAACTACTTTTTTTAAGTTTTAGGAATTTCTTACTGGAAAGCATGTTGCAGGAGAGTGTGATTAAAAAGACATTGTCTTTCAAAGAAAAGGCAGAGACTAATGACTAAACAAAATGACAATTGCACAGACAAGGACAAGATGCATTTGCCTGGTGTTACAGAGGAATAGCACTGTGATAAACTCAACAGGTTTTTTAATGATAGGCATGAATGAGTAAAAAGCATTAAGCAGACATGTGCAAAAATTGTAATAAGAGTGTCAGGAGTATACTGGGATGTCAAAGTTCCCTGGTCTGTGCTTATTCCATTTTACTGTGTTCATGTTTTGGCAGTTGTAAACATTAAATGAAATGCCAGTTTACAGACCAGCTATACTGTTTTTATGATGTCCAGGAGAAGTTTATGACAGAGTTAATTCTCATGCTGGTGAGGTACAAAGAGATGCTGGGTTATGTTGGGTGAAGTATATCATTGAATGTGAGCTGTGCAGCTGCCCAAAGCCTATACTGGTCAATCATATTAGTTTTGACGTGCTTTTATAAAACAAAAAAAAGGAAGAAAGAAGCAAATGTTTTGAACTGGCAAAAGGTTCTCTTAAATAGCAGTCTTTAAATGATTTGCTTTGATTGGTTTGTATCTGTAGAAGACCAGATAAACAATTTGGTATTTTGGTACATGCTTTTCTCATTTCTACTTCTGATTAGAAAAAAATCATATTAACTGGGTAAGAAGTGTATGGCAGGCAGGATTTTGATATTTCCACAGTAGAGAATCTCGTAGGGACCATGAATCAATTGCAGAATTGAAGTGAACTTTGACTCCAGGAGATTCTGAAAGACACAAGCCTGGATGCAAAACATTCAGAGGATTTTGTACTGGTAGTAGTAACTACTGTGGGTTATTCCTGACATGTTATAAGCTCTGATACAAATTATTATAATTAAGGCTGGTTACAGGTGTTGAAGGATGGAATAGTTATGTACCAGATCAAAGATATTCTACAGCATATTTGTAATGGGTCAAAATGACTTTTTTTAAAAGGATTAGCCTGTCTCTAAAAATCCATAAATTGTATTTATGGCTTCAATTTTTATTTGTCTCTAGTTAAAGACTTTGTTTCCTCCTTCTTTTTTTCCCTTCTTATTATGCTTAATGGAATTATGATCCTTTTTACCCCACGCATTTTTCAGAAGATGCAGGTATTTTCATATTAATAGCCTGTGCACTGCTAAATAATCCATGCCAGACACAGTACAGTTAATCTTTCCCTGTTTCTAGCAGAATTAACAGTAAGAACCATTTTGATACAGTTGAGTATAATTTCCTATCTGGGGATATAATTAATGTCTGACAAGATATTAAGCAAATATTGAATATTGCATTGAGAATGAAGCCTTCTAAACAGTTGCTAAATTTACATAAATCATATTAATTAATTCATTTGCTGCTAACAATACAACATGCCCAGCTGTGTTCATTGTAAAAGTTTCCAGTCTGGTAGCATCTTGGAACGAGCATAGTGGGAACTCTTAAAAAACAACAAACAAATCCAAGACCCTCATCAGTCAACTGCAGCAAACTGGATCAGAGAGCAGGAGCTCTCCCCGCCCACATGGTCCTTCTGCCAGGCATCTGGCTTTTCAGCCTGAGCTGGCAGGGAGGAGGAGCATGGGGGGACCTTGGAAATTATTTTAAAATCCCCAGGGATTTCAGAGTCTCTGCAACAGGCTTGTAACGCTTTGTATGGTGCCTACTGTTTAATAGCAGACCCAAGAGTAAGGTTTGCTTTGCAAATATTTAGCATTCCTGTTGTATGTGTCAGGACCCTGAACGGTGCTAAACTCCCTTCCTTCCCAGGAAGAGGCATGCAAGCTGTATCAAAACAGGGAAAGCAACACAAGCAGAATCACTGAATATTCTGCTACGATACAGCTTTGCAGGCTTCATTGGTGTTATGGTGTAGCCACAGGACTCTGTCCCTACAGCCCATTTTAGAATTTAGGAGCGGCTAGGGAGATTATCAAAAGATAAAATGAGCAGAGAAAATGTACTTGGGTTTTTTTTATCCATACATGCTACAATGTATAGGGCAAACAAAGGGTGAAACAGGGACAGGAGGATCTCAGAGCTTCAGCCCTGCTTACCTTTAACAGTTTTCCTCATATGTTTGTATCCTTGAAACAGACTTTGGAGGTATCTGAAAATGTCATGTGACGAGGAGTGAATTTCCTGTGTTATCATTGATATCTGAAGCCTACTGGCCATCAAGAACCCACAGGAGATGGAGACACTGCCAAGTTGCACTACTCTGCCGGACTAGCCCTCTTCTCATTCCTCTGGATAGAGGCTAACTTTGAAAAAGGAGAGGCATCAGCCAAATCTTCTCTGTTTCATTAACTCCCAGCTTCCCAGAGCCCAGGGGCACTACGAGGAACCCAGCACTACTTAGATCAGAGCCTCTTTGATCTGTAAGCCTTCAGCATACACCAGCAGACTCAGGACAGATGATACCTTCGTTTAGAGCAATTCTTTGTGCCATATCATGGCACATGGCAGGAATGTCCTAGGAAATTTTCATAGTAATGTGCTCCCAACCTAGAGTTTTTGAAATAGCATTCACCCATCTCTAACAATAATCCTTCTTCTGGGCAAGCCTTTGGGGATTTTCTTTTTAATCTGAACTATATCCCTCTTGTTTCAGGATGAGCTTTTAATTCTCTGGTTTCAGTTTCTAGTTGATGCCTCTCCTGCATGTCTCTAATGTTTCCTTTGGCTGCCTGGAGAGTCCTCTCTTATTTTGAGATCCAGTTTAATCATATTATCTGCCTGTCATCTCACAGTGATATTTTCTTGTGCTTCAGGATGTGTGCTAAAAGAGTTGTGGGTGGGCTGCACCTATGTTCCTGGGGGCTGGTTGCATCTGATTGAGCTGAAAAGGTGGTTTAAAGGACTCTTTCCATTCTTCTGCTCCTACCAGTATACACAACTCCCCCCTTCTGAAATCTGGATTGCCTGGGTTGTTTTTTTTTTCATGGATTAGTATGTTTGCATACTTTAAAACCGATTGACAGGCTGGAGGATTAGGTTCAGGAGGATCTTTTGTTATGGTTACTGATGACACTAGTAGAACCAACAGCTCTGAGCCTTAAGAAAACTTTTTCACTGGCTCTTTTTTGCTTCCTTGAAGTTCTGGGGGAATTAAAAACCAATTAACCAAACCAAACTACTTTCTTTTTAATCAAAAGCACCGTGATCTGGTACTGCTTCTGAGAAAGAGGAAGGAGACAAAGCCATCGAATTTGGTACATGATCGCTGGTTTTCAGTGATCTGTTTCTGCATGATGAGGTGAAAGAGTAGAGTCAATTCTGCACAAGACATACAGGCATCAAATGTAGGTCTTAAAATACACTCTTCTCCTTACAAGACTTCATTGATCCCAAAATCGGCAGGCAGCTAAAAACTTATGCTTGTGCAAGTGTGTGTTGCCGTTACTTTTCGTTATATTGGATTTCTCCTTGGAGAAATTTTGTGGGTTTTTTTTCATTACACAGTGAAGCATGCAGTACTTTGAAGCCCTTTGACTAAATGTGAATAAAGAGATACCAGGCAATAAAAATACCAGTTGTTTCACTAATTGAAAAAAAAAAAAAGAGAACAAACAATGTCAGATGGCTACAAATCTATGGCAGGTCCTCAAGTGAGTTCCGATTCAGGCTTGCCTCATATAAAGAGGAATTCACACTTAATCAAAGCTAATAAACCAGCCTGATGCCAGTTTTGGACTCCATGAACTACTGAAGTAGAGTTTAAAGTTGGATTGGAAGACTCTGCAGATGAAGATAATCAAATAATAAGGTAGTTACTGTCTATGTTCTGGTGTCATCTTGGCATCACGATGTTTCTAGAGAATCAGCTGTTCCAGTTCTCTGCAAAATATCAATGAATTTTTTTTTTTGTCATCTTACTTCAGGGCCTAGTGTCTATCATCTGAACAGTTGGAAAGGCAGAACAATACTTTCTTCTCACATAGCATATGCTTAGTTGGAAGTGGATGGTGACTGCCATTGCCTGCAGGGACTGTGGTGACACTTCATCCTCCTCTTGAACAGATACATTCATTTGTTCACTAGCAGTGAAAGGTTAGATGGGTGGCTGGAAACATCTATAAGAAAACGATGAATCCATCAAAAACAAGAACTTGGCCTGAGCTCACGTCATCTGGAGAGTAAGAAAAGAAGACAAGTGCTTGCCATGGCTGCATTTCAACATAATATCAAGAACCAACAACTTTAAAATTATTCTGATAGGGATATGTTGACCAGAGCTAGTATGAATATTTCAAAAATGTTGGAGTGTTCTCTCTAGTGTCTCACTGAAATTTATTTGGTAATGTTTGATGGAACATTGAAGCATAGATGCAGCAAAACCATTTTTCTATTTTTAAAACTTTTCAGGGACTTCTTTATTAGCCTTATAACTGCATGGTCTTCACTTCCCCTTCTCTTCTTTCGTCCTCTTGCCTCATAACATTGACGTATCTTCCTTCTGAAGTCATTCTCCCTCTGGTAGAAAGTTTGGAGATGAAAAATATGCCTGCTAGAAAGTTTTCTGTGGGAAAAGAAGAACTTCAGGATTTTCATTTAGAAGAGTGGAAAGAAGTAGTTGCACAGAATCCCATTGCACAAGATGGCAGAGCAATGAGCTACAGGGAGAATCAGGGTGTGCTGCGGTCTGCCTCGATCCCAGTCGGACTGCAAGGGATTGGGCAAGGGATTTCTCTCTCTGGAAGTGAGAGTGGGGAAGGGAAGGGAAGGGAAGGGAAGGGAAGGGAAGGGAAGGGTGTGAGGAACTTTGAACTACAGCTCCCATGAGGGCCCATGGGTGCCTGCACTGTTATGAAAAGCACTGGGGACCCAGCCCTAAATGTAACCTTACAGTGTTTTTCTTCCAATTGACAAAGTTTGTAACATTTTGTTCTCTCAAAGGGATTGTTATTTGCTCTTTCTATCTGATTCAGGATAAAAACTAATCATGAAATAGACTTTCTGAAGGCAAAAGTTCTGTTTTTCTGTGATTGCCAATTCTGATGGTTTTAAATGACAGTCCCTTGTTTATTTATTTTCTAAGGTCTCCTGTCTCATTTGGTGCAGAAGAGCAGCAGTGAATGAAACAAGATAGTCTTGTGAATGCCTGCCATTCATTGAAAAATGGAACTGAGAACCACTTGCAGAAATCAACATTATTTACTACCACCTGTAGAAACCCATATTACGTGTTTCTAATAAATTTGATCTATTTTTCTCTCTGGTCATTTCTTTGCTAGTAGAACTGGCAGGTTAAAACACTTTTAAATTAAAACAGATCAAGAAATAGATAGAATAAATATAATGTCTTGCCTACAAATGCTGATCCTGCTCCTTTGACTAAAGCAAAAGACCTTCATGATTCATTCATGCCTGTGCAGTCATGACTTATGGAGCTTTTACACTCATGAGAGAAACATAATACTCACCCTTCATGGGTGAAATATTCTATATGGATTTGGGATTTATTCTCTATTGGCCTCTCTCTTGAAATGCTCATCTTAAAGGTCTGACAAGAAGTTTGTTCAAGGATTAGATCTCTTTACAGAAATCGCAGTGGTTAATCTCCAGACTTCTGATGAAATTTGGCCAGTTTCTCTCTTACTGTTTTGGATTAGCTTGACTTTACAGCTTCATTCCAATTTTCTTCATGCTTAGGCTGCACGTGATGTACCAAGGCATTATGTACAGGAGTTAGCTGAGTATACTGTACACATAATTATTTCTAAACAGAGATGTTACTGAGGATAGTGTTAACAGGTAGACATGAATAGCAGCAGATCTCTAGGCAACCTGAAGAAGAGACTCTCATTAGTCACTTCGGCCAGCAAGTAGGTGTCAGCACCTCAAGCCAGGTTCCACCGAGCTGAACAGTCTGCACTGTGTGGCTGATTTAAAGAATTTCAGAAAGGATTTTCGTGGACTATTTAAGAACAGTACTTATGCTGAACTCTGGGCTGAAACAAATGACCTGTGCAAGATATGTTAGCTGTTTTTTACATTTCAAAATACTAAGTAAGATCTCAGTTCTTCTGAGAATCTGGCCTTGTTTGAGAGTGAGGGGATTTTTGTGAAATCTGAACATAAGGTCAAAATGTTGATTCTCTCCTTGTATTCGTGAAAGCAACAGAGACTCTTCAGAAATTAAGGAATTCAGGCAATTTCTTTGTGCCTCGGTTTACCCTTAGGTACCCTGATGTGTTAATGGTGTTTTCATACAGGTATTTTGAGGCTGACTAAATTTTCATGTCACATTCAGAGAAGTTCAGATGAAGTTTCATGTACAAATGTACATGTACAATTCATGGAGGAAGTACAAGTCTTACATAAAATGCTGGAGTCTGAAACAGCGATTAAGCATTGCCATAATTCTAATGTTCTAGAGCTGAAACTTTTTATCACTTTGGAGAAGATTTTTATCTGTTTTAGTTCTGTTTCTCACTTTACTGCTGGAAAAAATGTATTGTGTAATACCTCATTAGATAATTACTTGATTACCATTTAGTTTCTTCTGCAGAATCTTCCAGAAGTAATGCACTTGCAGTCTAAAAGTTTATGTGGATGGTATTATAAAGTTATTGTATTTTAAACAGATTGCTTGGATATGATTGTTTCATTAGCTACCGATTGTTCTTGTGTGTATGTGTGCTGGCAAGGAAATAATCAGATAATGGATACTAAGGCCACAATCTGAATTGCACACTACTCCTCAGCTATGTAACCTGTAATTTTAACGCAACATTTTCCCCTTCAATAACACACATTGCAGTTATATTAAAATTACAGCTAAATTGCACAAAAGTCAGAAAAATCTGAAATGAGGCATTAGGTAAAACTGGCAATCCTTTCCATGTGTATAATTAAAATAAATTTTTACTATTGGAACTGAGCTACAAAAAGGGGGAAGAGGTGAGAAAGATTGAGTTGATCTCTTGATTTTTCTTGTGCATCATCAGCAAGAAGGCTAATTTCACTGTAGTGACATCTGTGTGTTGTCACCAGAGACTGGTAAGGAGCTACAAATGTTGAAAAGTCATAATTCTCAAGAGCCTGGAGTTCCACAGGTGGGAATGGTGGACTCGTTTTGTCTCTGGAGCATTTATTACCAGAATAGAGTTGCTGGGTGAATTCTTGGACCTTTTGTAGGGTTTTGTAGCTGATTTCGATCCACTTTTTAGGGCAGACTAAATGCTAATATATGAAGACGAACCTGATGTTTTCTTGCACGGCCTCATTATGCGCTGCAGAAAGGGGCCTGTAGTAACGATTCACTATATGGCTGCATAGCAGTGAGGAAGGGACGTGCCCTAGGGATGACATTCTCCTGGCCTCCTGCTTGTCTAAGAAACGTATTTGTTGAAGGGTCCAGCAGGGAAAACTGAAGTTAATACCAGATTTTTTGTTAAGTGCTTTTGTTAAGCAAAGGTATTTTGCCTCAAGGAAGCCAGGACTTAAGCAGAGGTGGAGACTGAGCAGCATTCCTACTATTGAGATGACAGTCAAAGCAAATTAGTGAGGTGGAAGGAGGAGTAGGGAGGCAGGATGGTGAACCAGGATTGCCACTTCTGTTCTTCCTTTCTCTTATCTTCCTTTTATGCCTGTGCCTATAGGAGCATGCTCTAGATAAGTTGAGTGTATTGTACTACAATCTATCATCTGACAATAGTAAAATCATCTATTTCTTAAAAACAGAAACAAGAGCAGCCTATGAAAAGAATTACAGCTGAGTCTTCCTTCAAACACTCTTTGATTTTTTTTTCCTTTAAAACGTTCATCTGTTGAGCTCAGTTATTGCGAAAGGCAGGGAATGAAGAAAACATGGTCTGGTGAACAGCTGGTTATGCTTTGGTTCACATAAAGTGCTCTTAATACTTGCAACAGCAGTGAGAAGGATGCATTAAAGAAAATGGACTGTATCATACCCAGGACTAGTAGCTAAGATTGTAGCTGAGATTGCTGAGTACTTCCTTTTATTATAATAATAGATTTTATTTCCCTAAGTGCCTATAACTTTGCTCAAATGTAAGCCTGTGGATTGACACTTGTCACGTTAAGTATATACCTCAGCTGAGTTATTGAGCTGAAATTTTCAACAACAATTTAGCCACTTCCAAGAATAAGATTAGGGGAGGAAATTTGTTCAGTGCCATTTTGAAGTTTTATGGCAGCTCCTTTTCAAAATGAGCATATACATAGAAAGGAATCCGACTGAGGCTGCCCTCGTAACACTTATCTTCGCTTTTTTCCGGCTGCTGAGCATTAGACTTTCAACTTTGACATTGTTGTCCAGTACTTCATGTTGGTGATACTGTGTAATTTCACAGTGAGTTCCTGCAAAATCATAGATTTGATCCAAATGTACAGAACACAAATTGCAGAGAAAAAAAACCGTCCAGTGTGTTTAAAGGGAACCTTGGTTTTATTTTTGCAGTTCTCCTGCTTTCCTTCTAATGAACATGAATCTGTCTCATAATATATCTATCTTTGCATTAAAATCTGTTTCTTTTTGCTACAATGTAGTGCTTGTGCAATTGTTCCTGATGTTTCTTCTCACAGTTTTGGCTGACATCTCTATATTAAATATTTGGGGAAAAAGAAAAATAAACTGACTGCAGCTGCTTTTTAAATTATGAGGTTATCTTTGGAAAGTGTTTTACTCTTCCCTTATCACTCAAGTCTGTCTCTTCCATGAGCTTACTAATAATATTGTTTCTTTTTAAGAATGCAATGTTTCCTCTGTCATCTTCCCTTGACAGGACGAATGGTATGGAATCTAAACACGAACCTTTCTGTGTTTTGTGACAACGAATACTGGCAAGACTTTCCAGAGCAACCTTCTGGAAATCAGACAAAAGATCCGATTAAACTACCAAACCTTCACTGGGTGTGGAAGTTTTGATTAGTCCAATAAAACTTTCTCTGCTCTGACTTCAGACTGAAGCATGCTTTCTGTAACTACAGGATGGAAAGTGTCTGTCTTTTGGCAATGCAGGTAGGTCAGTGTATAATTGCTACCTGTCCTGACTACTGGTACTGCAATAAATTTTAAAAATACTGCGCATAGTATTGACAAACTATATATATAAATATAATGATTTAAGAGTCATATTAATTAATTCTGTTTGAAGTTTGGCTGATCAGGCTCTTCCTAAGCTTATTTTGAAAGCTTAGAAAATACTTAGTTTTCCGTCTTCAGGTCAAGATGAGGCAGAACTGTGGCTGAACACTTAGGAGTGTGTAAATGTAGAATGCACACCCCTCAGACCCTCCAAGTTCTCTGCCATTGGCTTTGACCTCCTAACCTGATGGCTTTTCCTGTATAAAAGGCTAAGGTATATTTTTTGAAAGAGCCATATTTCACGCTCTCCATGAGAAACTTTGGCAAAAATATTTTTGCCCAATATTGCTTATAATCCCTTGCTTTTTTGCAGCTAATGTATTGAGGAGCACAGGATACACATCAAAGTATCAAAAGCATGTCAATCCTAGAAAAGATGAAATTCAAGAAGTTTTCAAGTGGCTTTTAAACTCAGGTCTCCAGAACTTGTGAATAGTGAGCAACAGTCTTTCAGCAGAGCATGCATGCATGCTGAGAGTAGAAGAACCAGTAGAGCTTCTCTAAAAAGTTTTTGCAAAAAATCTCAGGAAGAAAGAGATCATTAAACCTCTTCCCAGAATTTTGAGTGATCAAACTGTAAAGACAACACTAGATCTACCACAATCAATGAAAGCATTACCCTTGGGATTTCATCATTAACATCTATTCCCCTGTTGAGATTTTGTTTTCAGGATGGGAGCAGCAGTGGATTTTTGTGGAAGGAAAATGTGAACACATGGAGAGTTCCAGATATTCTGTCTACCGGAGCTACAGAAATGAGGTACTAAAGTAACTACGGAAGGAAACAAAGTCTAGAGGTAAAATGACGTAAAAGCAGAACCGAAAAAGAGGTAATAAAATGAAGGGGTTATAGTTTTGGATTTGAGCATTTCTTTGTTACTGTCCTTCTTGCTAAATGCATAATTACCAACCTTACAGACTGAAATGTGTTAATCAAAAAGAGGTGGTGATTAGCAGCAGCTCAGCAGTTGTGTGTAAATAGAGTTTTAGATATCAAAAACATTTAAAGGCTTTTAAAAAGTAAATTTCCAAGTGATGAACTCAGCCTTGTGAGGGCTGGAAGGAAAACAGTAAAGCTGGATTCAGCCACAAACCACTAACTATAAACAAATGATTGGTGGCACGTCTGCTTCCTAAAATACGTTATTAACACTGTGCCTTGAACTCTCCCCTCATGGAACAAACTCATGAAGAGATGAAACAATATATTGAAACATTTCTCCCAGCTTCTGAAACCAGAATATCTGCGAAATGCCTTATTTTAAAGGGAAAATAGCTACCGATCTAAAAACTGCATTATTCTCTCAAATTTCATTGCTACCTTATATCCTTAGGATTAAACTTCACCTGAGCGGTCTTGAAAAGTTTTGGGACATGATCTAGCAAAAATCCAGCCTAACGTATGGCTGATGACAACCGAGAAGCGGGTAAATAGCCCTGCCAGAACAGCTAAGCCCAAAGGATGGTCCTGGATGTCCCAGAGTGACTGTAGACTTGCCCTTATGGCAAGAAGTTTGTGGCATTTTAGCACTCATCTCACTCATTTTTTCAGGCTATGTGTGAGACAGAGTGGCCATGGCTGGTTGCTGGTGGAGACCCCTCTCTGTGGCTGTGGGAGTGTCCCATAGAAATACAGTCAAGTCTTCTTCCAGAGCCAGAGGGAAAAGGTGAAGCCATGGTTCTCTGGTGAGGCAATGATGCTCTGTGCTTGTCTCAAGTGCTGGATTCATCCCACTTTTCCTCTGTCTCATAATTGAAGCTCCTATACTGAAAACCTCGTTACCTTCAGAGATTTGGACGGGGAATGGAGCCAGTCTCGGGAGGTACACGTCCCTGTCCATTGACTGGAGGAGTTCTAGGGTGAGTGGGACATGAATGAAATACTTCTGATAAGTGCCTACATGAGACAAATCCAAATCTGTGAGTTGAGAGCACCCTGAGCAGGAAACAGGCTCTGCGTGCATTTCCCTTCATCTCATGAAGGGACAGAACCAAGTATTTCAGGTGCAGCCTCATGTCTTAAACCATTTTGATGAATATTCCACCTTGGCTTCTTTTTAAGGCCTTAATTACAGTCAAGAATGGCTGTGCTACCCACAGCAGTTTCCCTTAGACCCAAAATCACAGAGCATCAAATTTAAAAAAAAAATGCTATGCACTGGTGCTTAAAATTGAATGTCATTTTTACTTACAGACACTAGCAGGTGTTGAGCAGGAAAAAAAGAAAATTGTGTGGCAGGGATAGAAAAGAAATGTGAACAATGCTCACACATCCTCAACTTTGTTGCGCCAAAACCCAGTCCCCACGCGAGCTCTCTCATTCACTCCTGTTTGATTCCCCATTTCCATTTCTTCTTAACTTCTGACTCCAGCCCCTTTCTGGTAAGACCCTGCTTTCTTCCTGACCACTTCGTTTCAATCTTTCGTACCTGATCTGATCAGGAAACGTGCTCAATATAGCATAAGCTATTGTAGCTGTTTTTAGAGATTAAATAAACAGAGGTTGATGAGGACAATAATAGAAGACACACAAACTACAGAGGACATTCTATCGTTCTGCATCTTTTCTGCTTGTGTTATAGCCGATTTTTCTGTCACTGTAAAGTACCGCAGAGTCTCATAATGTTCATCCTTTATAAAATTTATAGAAACATATTCACTTCCTGTTTGGAGAGGGAGAGAAAGAAGAATTTGGATGCTGTTTTGAAATTGTCAGTGATGTTAGAAAGATCTGCTCACATGGGCCTGGAAATAGAAGACCTCTGTTGCAGCATTGAGTCAGGAAGGGGGAGAAGGTACTGAAGAATTCCTGTACTGTCCCCTGTACACTTTGCAGAGGTGCTATTTTCTCTTTTGTAGAGAAACGTTGTTAAAATGTGATGATGTGATATGAAGGAGAGCCTTGTCCTTTAGGATATGGATTAAGTTCACCAATTTATTTCTATGCTGGGCATTCAGCAAATCTCTGAATCACAGTGCGATGATTTAGTCCTATCTGAACCTCCCTGTGCCACCTGGTCGCCCTCCCAGTCCCTGCAGAATACACCTCATTTAAATTTCATCCATTCTCTTCTTACTGTAGACTTTCATTAACTTATCCTTTATCTCCCCTGAAGTGAGTAATAATAGCATTTCTTATATAGCTCCTTTCATTTTCAAAGCATTTTACAAACACTAACTAATTAATCAAGAAGGCAGAGCATAAAATAATGAATTTTTCACTTTATTGGTGAACTGATATAGACGGATAATAAGATTTGTTCACTACCTGAGTAGTTCAGAGGTGGACTTTAATTCAAAGTGCCGGCCAATTTTACTGTCACTGCTGATGACAGAGAAAAAAAAATCAGTTTATGTTTTTCCTACATGAGGTACCTTATTTCAATTGAATTCATGCTTCAGTCCTTCATTTAAAATTAGTTCCACAGAATGGGATGCCAGAAGCACAATATACTGATTTTCACAGAAATGAAGAAATTAAGATCTACACAATTATTTCCAAATCATCAAAATCTATGGATTTGACATTTCAGCTGAAGAAATAATTTCATACAATTTTGGAAGTTACTTTTGTGCAATTTGATGCTCTACAAAAAATCCATTTGGATAAAGAACTGTGACGCTTTGTGCAAACATCTCACTTCTTGGTTAATAATGATGGTTTAGCTTGGGTTTTTCCGTCTTTGCTTCCATTGACCACCTACCATCATTTTCTGCTGAGGAGCAAGAGCAAATGCCAATTTATAACCAAACTTAGTAACACATAATCAAAGTAAACTAACCTGGGGGAAAAAATCTGTTGGCGCTGTGATCTGGCAGCAAAAGAGTGGTCTCTAAACTTCCCTTTCAAAATATTTATTCTCTGATTCATGATGTAGGAGGAGGAAGAATGGAAGAAGATTATCAAGCTGTGTTTCTTGTGGTGGATTTATTTATACGTATTCAGGAAAAACTGAAGGATTTGGGAGAGCAGCACTGGAATGTGAAACTTTTTGCCTCCCAGAGTTACGACATGTCTGTGCTGGTTAACCAAGCTGGAATTGTGCCAGGGCTGGTTAGTGGTGAAGTTTAGTTCTCAGTCCAGAGGTAATTCTATTGGGAATAGTTTTTTACCCTTTTCAAATATATGTCCAGAACAGCCAAAGTTTGAATAGATCATGGAAAAGGGATGAATCATTCTGATAGTATAAAAATAGTGGGAAGGAACCACTTACTGAGTCTTTTAAAAAAAAACCCAAACCCAAAACCACATTTGGTTTGAATTAATGTGTGGGCTCCCATTACTCATAACTGCTGGCAACTGCTGGCAGAGTATCTGAATTGCAAAAACTTGAGGGAAGTTAGTACAGGTTATTATTTATTGAAATGCTATACTGGAAGAATGCTTTTCAGAGAGTAGCACTAGATACACAGCACTAGATAACATGAGCTGCTGCTTGGGACAGCAAATGGGTCAGAGCCACATCACCTGCTTTACCTAATACAGAGCACTGGAAAGCCAGGATCAGGGTTTGTGGGGTGGCAGCTACTGCCAAGGAAGGGGTTTCTCCTCGAAGTAGCAGTTGCTGGTCCTATTCCACCCATGTCCTTCCTTAGCCATCCCAGCAAGTATGCCTTTTCAGGGACCTTCCTGCCCTCTTTCTCTCCCAGCTCTATCCCTTCTCCCTTTTGTGCCCTTCCTGTGAAAGGAGCAGTATAGTTCTGGCCCTCATCTGCAGGGTTGCAAAACCCCATCTTGCCAGCAGGATCACAAAAGCTTGAGCCAGCCCTGGTTATTCAGTAGTTGCTCTCCGTCACTCTACTTGTAAGAGGGTTCAGTCTTCCAGCCAAGGACCGGGAGCTGTTCCATGTGATTTGGGTGACCAAACGCACAACAGTGAACAGTCAAAGGAACATTGATTAAACAAAATTGTTTAGCAAATATTTGTGAATAAAGAATATCTTTCAAGGTGAGGTTCTTGTTAACTATTCATTAATAGTAAAAGGAACCTGATTTATAATGACTCATCTCTGCAGTAAGCAATTGAATCACTTTCAGCTCTCTCCATAGGGTAGCCTCTTTGGAATGGTATTGAGTTCTGTGAAGAGCAGTCCTCATTCCGTCTCTGTTGCGTATCTGAGACAGTAGATTCCATTCTTCATGGCAGTATATCCACCATATTACCAGGAGACTCTAGCTGCAGAAAAAAACAGTTTTAGAAATAAAACTTTCTACTATCTCTGAATTACTGTGGTAATGAGGGAAGTTTTGTAATAATTACAAGCTTGAGTCAAAGAGATTGTTTCAAAAATTTACCCAGAAATCTTCTCTATATTCTATTTAATCCAGACGGCGGGGGGGACGGGGGGGGGAGGGAAGAGTCTTCTGCATTCAAAATTAATTCTGAATTCATTTGCAAATTGCTTGGCAAACAAGTTTATGCATATTAATTACATTTCTAATGAAAAATAATTGCAGATGCACCTATTTTCATGGCAAAGTATAAACTGGGCTCACAAAACTGATATGTATCCTTTAGTCCCTGTTGGCTCAACCATTTTGATAGAACGCGTATTGCTGAAGGAGCAAATGCTGTCACTATTTTTTTTTGCTGATATTAGGCTGTACAAGACACAGAGTGGCTGGGGCTGGTTGTTGATGGGTACCCCAAGAATAAAGGATCCAGGTGACAGCAGAAACATCCCACAGTAACACAATGGAGTCAGTTTCTTTCAGAGTGAGGGACTAACCAAAAGAAAAATGTTGATGAAAGTCCCCTAGTTTACATGTGCAAAGACTTGCCAGATGTATTTTCTTGCTGGTTCACAGGCTTTTACCATGAAAACAGAGTCTTTTGAAATATGTTGTCAGTGTTGATTCAGCTAGTACTTGACTTGCTATTTTATTGGCAAGATGGCCCACATGATGCCACAGATGGGAGCTGACAGTTTGAACCGTATTGGTCAAAACCTAAGCCTAGGCAAAATTTAGATGATGGGAAGTACATTGTGCAGCTAGAGTGTGTTCCTACAGGTATCTCTGAGCAATGTATTTGATTTTTACTGTTACGGTATGATTTGAATTTTGCAAACTATGCTTGTTTTTGTTATTTAAAAGAAAATTTTAAGTAAAATCCTTAAATTAATGTTCACTGTTTATTTCTGCTTTATTATTTAAAGTGTTTATTCTGTACCACAATTTAGTCTTCACTGAGCTTGTAATGCATCTTGTATAGAATTGCCAGAACTATGATACAACATTAGCAAAACTGATGCTAAACGGTGCTTGTTAATGTTTGAAATTATAGTTTAGATCCAGAGAACACAAAAGCATTGTGAGATGCTTTGCACTTGGATATGGGTTTTGGAATTTGTATTAATGTTGATAAAATTTATGCTCGGGGATCTGGGAGAAAATACACACCATGAAAACTGAATGTCTCGTAGCTGTGCTTCGCCGCAATTCATAGTGCTGAAACAATCCCCACCTGTTGCAAGCTTCACTCGAGGCACAGTAATTATAGTAATTAACGGCATTGTAAAGCACTCCTTATTTTTAGTAGGTGTAATTGCCAAGGATGCTTCTTTTTAAAATGCTTTGAACTGCATTGTCTGCCAGTAAGAACAGAGGCTGTCAGATATTTCTTTCTAATTGAGAAAAACAAATCAGTCATCAAAGTCAAAATTCTTAGGAATACTGGAGCCATAGTTCATGCTGAGAAAAGACTTGCTCCCTCAGGAGTGACATTGATTGATTTTTAATGTGTCTGCTCGTGAAGTAGGAGACTGTTTTAACACCTGAACAAGGGTGTGACAAGCAATTGTGACAAGCGATGTACGAAGCTTACCCTGTCACCTAGGTTTAGATCAAATCATGTTTACGGGATAGTCTGAGCTTTCTAAAGATCAGTCCCTGGCAGGGAAGCATCCTGTTTTCTTTGTGTCAGTCTCTTGTTTCCTTCAGACATGCACTGCAAGAAACTTTTACCATCTTTCTGCAGCTTACTGGGGTAAAATTGAGTAAATACAAGAAGAACAAATGAAATATCTAGGTATGAGAATGATTTTTGATTGAACAAATGGATTTCACCTCTGCAAAATCAAGCAGAAGCATTATGATTTTCTGTAACATTGAAATGACTAAGAAACACACAGAGAAAAAAATAAAACCAGCTAAGTGAAGAATATATGAAATGATTTACGGCAGATATCCCAAAATCCAGGAGGCTTACAAGGAGAGAAACAGTGGGCGAATATGAAAAGCATGAATAAAACCTTTCCTATCGAGTTACAAGACAGCTGATTTTGAAAGACAGAACAGAAGGTCAGGATGCAACAAAACACATTTTAGTAAAATAGTGCAGATGTTAACTGAAGAAAGTAGCTGTTAAAAAGCTGTTAAAAATTAAAACAGTGGAATCCTAGCAATACATACTTCTGGGGTCTGGATCCCTCACAGTACTATCTCCTTCAGTAGACCTGGTGGGGCTAGTGAGTGACAAGGTAAAGAGTGTTTCATTGCCCTCAAATCCAGGGTCCAAAACACCCAAATGCAGCCTACCATTTCTTGACATTTGAAGTCTGTCATCTGTAGCAGAGTAGCTATAACATCAATGTACCTTTTTACAGATACTGGAGACTAAGTCCAGCATGGAGTCAAATCACCAGAACCTTACTGACTCACTAGAAGCTAGCTCTGTCCCAACTGGCTAAGGACTCAGCTTGAAATAAGGGGGTTTAGTTAAGAACTGAATGATTAAATGACCGTATATGACATAAAAGCATTAGGACCATGCTGGTTTTATACCAGAGTAATTCATCTGACTTGGACAAATGACTCCTAGCTTTTCACGTGAATGTAACTCGTCTATAGAGGAACTGTTGTATGGTGGGGAAGAGACCAGGTTGCAGGGCACAGCCAATGAGACTGGTTTAAAATGGAAAAGTTTAAGGGGGCTGCAGAGCAGTCTTTGAGAAAGAAACCACAGAAGTCGCAGTGAAAAGGCAACAAGGGTTTTCTGGGGAATACGCATTTACTGGCTTTGACTTCCTCTCCTGTTTGTTTCTTTTTTAAAAGGTTAAACACAAATAACAGGCAAGTCTGTCTAGAGAGAGTGGGTTGGGCTGTAGCATGGGGCAGATGACAAATGTATCTGCTTGCACTATAAGAAAAGCCAGCCTTCACTAACTGCAGTTCTGCATGGAAGCAGTGATTTGCTACATGAGGCTCTGCAGAGGACAGCTGTCAGATGAGAAGGACTGACTGCTGCTAATGAAGTCATTAGATTTGTTCAATACAGTCACCTCTGACACTATTTTCTGCAAATTTTACCAAATATTCATTGACACAATGGCATACATGTTCAGCTGTGCTAGAGAGAACCAACAGTCAGTGGAGAATTCAGAGCATTTAGTTTCAGTGTGCACTGAGTCTGAAGGTACTTTTTTCATCGCTAGTTGTTTGTTTTGGGGTTTGGGTTTTGGGCATTTTTTTTTTTTGTGCTTGTCATTCCTCAGAGGAAAAAGCCTGTCTCAGCTAATGTGAGTGTTAATATGTGGAAAGAGTTCGTCTCCAAGCAGCCATGTAGGCTGACAGACTAGGATCCCTTCTGTTGTTCTGCGCTACCTCGGATTTAATATCCGCATCTCACTGGAAACCCAAACACAAATAATGAGGAGGCAAATGGCAAACACATTTGTCTCAGTATTTCCACTTTCTGTTGATTTTTTAATCGGGATTTTCCATGGCTGTGTTTGCAGTTCAAATAAAACTAGGAAATAATGCAAGTATACCAAGGCGCTAAAAGTGATGTTCAACAAATAATGAGGTGTTAATTGAGAGCAAGTGAAGGTAAACGGGGAGCTGAGAGAGGGGGCTTGATTGATTTGTTGGAAACCAGAACCATCTAAATGCTGGACACTCTAATATTGAATAAGGACAAGCGCAATTCTAGCTTTTCCTACTTCAGGCTGTGTTACAGTTATATTGGTTGGAACATTTGTAATTGATTTACTAAGAGCTGTCACTCCAAGTTCAAAAAAACAGATGGGTATTATTTTTATTTAATTGCTGAAGCAGGACCGCTCATGTATTTACATATAGAAAATGAAGGAAGCAAAATATTCATTCTGACTGTATCGCATTCTTTAATCCTTCAGTTAAACTGAAAATTTATCTAGTGCTGTGTTCTTGAATCACATCACAAAACACTGGAGTAATTTTAGAGCCTTTCCTTTTCCTCCTGAAGGAGTGTGGCAACACTATACTTCCATATTTCAACTGTCTCAACCGAGGAGAAAGTCATATGAAAGGCTCTCAAAAGTGCTACTTTATCTCCATATTCACTATTCAGGCTTGAAAGCAAACCCTTTTTTGGCTGCCTCACAGAATAAAATATTTAAAGGCATGCCTTTGATTTCCTACTTTAAATAGAAAACAAACGCACTGTTTTTAGGAAGCTAAATCACTTTTTACTCTGATACTTCATTAAGCTCACTAGAGACTTGTGTCTGTCTCAATTTTCAAAGCGCTTCAAGAGGTTTTAGTTTTGTAATTCCTCTTTGACTGAGTCGCTTATTCCTTGCTTGGAAATGTAGTAAAACTGAAGTGTCTGTCCTACGATAGCTGGGAATATGCTTGTGGGTTTTCTTCCTGCAAAACTAGTGTGCATGTAGCTAAGGGGATACTTTTGAAGTGCCCTTAATCTGTGTCTGTAACTTGAAGTGAAGCATTGATTCTTATGCAGGGGATAGTTATTTTTACCAAAGTGTAGCTCTCTTCCACATCTGGTTGTTTAGTGATAAAACTGACCCATAGACTGTGCAGCTGTCAAAAGTCTGCATGAATGGGCACTTGGTTTATGATTAGATGAAGAGGAATCCCTAAGTGGCAGAAAGCCAGTGTCAGTGTCTTATCTACATGGTCTCCTGGGCAATAATACCCTGAAGAAGAAAATGTAGCCAAAATAAGCATAGCAACCTTTGCAGAATTATTGCCAGCACAGAATACCTGACCAGAGCAACTCAAAACCCTTCCGTTTTTAGGAGAGGCAAGCTGTCCCGCTGCTTGGCCATTAATTAGGGAAAGCGCAAGATGCCATGTGCCAGAATGCCACTGGATGGGCTGTGCTTTATGCAAGCCCATCCCAGCTGGAAGGCATCCAAGACCCACAGCATTTACAGCCCAGGTGGGTACTCAGTGTGGTTTGGCTCTCTGACACCGTGTCTCTCAAACAGAGAACCTGAATTTCCCTCAGCCTCCCTCAGAACTGCTCGGCTGTCGTCCTGCTCAGGGACAATACTCCCATGAAGCACCGCAGAGGTTGGTGCAGTAGCAGCGTAGTAACACTAGGTCTGGAGCGCTTTTTTGTTCATTCTGGATGAAATCAATTGTGTTATACAGAAATGTGATATGGTTCAATTGACATTACTCTAAATGCCTGTGGAACTTCACAGAATAGAGAAAAAAATATTCTTATTCATAATGATTTTTGACCTGCCTGTAGAATTCTCTGGCAAAGATGTTATTCCCTGTTAATGTTCACCAGATAGTTTCAGGAAGCTATTCTGAAGTTGCCACTTTCTACAGAAACTTACAGCACTCATTAATAAACACAAAGGTAAGAATCAACAAATGAAAGAGTATGGGTAGATATGCCAGCAGGGAAAAAGTCAGGCAAAATGAAGAACTGTTTGTATGGTTTTGTTTCCTACATTGCTCCTACAACTGACTCATCTAGACCTTACCCTGTGCTCCATCTGTGATTACAGGTGCATCCAAATGTATTGTGATGCTGAGTCAGTGTGGAAGCAAATTGTTCATTTCTCTGAACAGTCAATAGTTCATACTGCTTAAACAGCTTTACTTTTATGTACTTTCTGTAATCTGAAATTTCAATATTAACAAGTTAGAGAACCTCAGGGTTCAGCACAGGACAAGACAACTACAGGTATTCTGAACACTGGGCTTCTGGCACCAATTTTGTTAACATCTATCAACATTTTCTAGGCCATCACACTCACCTACAACTCGCAAAAACTTGGCATACCAGGATCTGTTCTGGGGAAGAAAGGGTTGACCAATAATAGATTTCACCCTTCAAAAAATGGAAAAAAAAATCTATGAAACATGGTAAAATAATAATTACATGGAAGTGGTGTGCAAATGATAATGTCTGATTGAATACCTCCTTTACTGGAGATTCTACTACTATGGTAACAGACAAAAAGCCTAATATATTCTGACTAATCAGGATTGATGTTAATTAAAGAAGAGTTCAAGATAATGACTTCTCATTACTATGTGATAGCTAGAAATAGATTGTTCTACCTCTAGGTAAAATAAGCAATTAGATAACTTCTCGGTTTTTTTAAGAAGTCTTATCGCATTCTCTGTTCTTTTTCTGTTGTCAAAATATTAATATGTACATGTCTGATTTTTATCACTGCTCATCTAGATGCTCTTTTTTGTGGTTCTCAGACTGCATTATTCTTTCACTTCAATGGATTTTTTTTTTCCTGTTGCTATCAGGAAATCACAGCTTATTGGTTAAAAAAATAAAAAATAGAGTTGCTAAGAATAAATCCTTGGATTATACGCTGGAAGAGAAAAATGGTACAAACTAAAGGCAGAGCTGAATCCCTTACAGAAGTGGTAGAGTTTTCTGTAGAAAAGGAAAAAATCCTTCAATTTTGTCTTCCTAGTCATTTGACTGCCCTGATAGGAGACTACTTGAATGGTAAAATCCCCACTTGGAAGTTGTTTCTTGTTTTTGCAGATACTAGAAAGAAAGAGGACAAAAGGCCTCTGAAAAATTGTTGGGACTCCAATCCTTTCCTAAAACCACCAAGAGTGGTGGTCTCAGCATCATCACTTGCATTTCTGATGTATGAGAGTAGAAGGAAACCAACAGCCCCTCCAAATCCTAGATGCTTATGACCCAGCACCATCAGACTTCCTTGACAAGGAAAAGAAAAGAAGCTTCATCTCAATGACAGACTGGGTCCACCAGATTTCTTCTTTTTTCTGTTTTTCCTTTCTTGGACACTAAATTTTTAAAAAGTTCAAGAAGTGTCAGTGTTAAACGAGGTGGGCTGTGTCATCATGAACTTGTAATCAACTTGTAAGCCTTAATAACCAAAGGACCATTGACTTAATTTCTGCTTTTCTATGTGCCGTTTGTCAGAGTGACTACCCAGGACTGCTACTGATGCAAGTGCAGACCTGGAGTCACTCTCTGTGGAATTAAACTGGTTTACTTTTGAAAAAAACATTTTTAAATGGTGTTTTGGTGATACTAGAGGTTTAACAAATACTTTCTCTAACCATGCACAGTCATTAGAGCTGTGAAGAATCAAATAAAGCTGAAAACTCCTTAGACTGGATGTTTCACTGAAAACCAGGCTTACAAATCTTTCAGCAAATCTATTTCAAGACTCAAACAGGCAGGAAGAACTTTGAGAGAAACTGAGCTCAATTTTCAGTAAACATACAGTTTCTTGGTAGAGGAATAATAGTAATTAAACTGCAAGGTTTTCCAGGACGCTATTCATCACCACACAGAATACAGCAAATTTGTTTAAGACTTCCTTTGAAACCTGAGATTGATTCCAACCCAGAAATTTCAGGTGATACTTAATGTGCACAGATACACAGGAAACAAAGCAAAAGGTTGTCTGCTGCACTGCACAAGAAAACTAATATCACTGAGCGAAATGAGCAGGAGATGGCATACGTAAATTGCAAAGGAAAAGACTAATGGGTTTACCAATTCCTACCTGTTTATATCCGTCTAGAGCCGTTCCTTATAGTTTGTCCTTCGCTGTTTTACTGTGTCTTGCTGTAAGTTCCCATGGAAAACTCAAATAAGCAGGACCTCATGAAGCCCATGCAATCTGTTACAAATGGTTGGAGAGAAATTGGTTTAGAAAGCACTAATTTGCTTAAGAATGAAGTGACCTGAAGCACCAAAACACTAATGGAAATGTAGTTTGTGTTAACAGTAGAATTATAGTGATATGTCTTTGAGTATAGTATGTAGATTAGAAACAGAAGTGCTCACATACAGAAGAGAAAACATATTTATGTTATCTGTAAGCATAGAGTTCTTTTTGCATCAAAGAAATTAGTGAGTTCACATTTTATCACTGGGTTCATGGTGTTCTATGATACAACTCCTTGGAACTGAATAGCAAATATACTGTTCCCTAAAAGTAGAATTTGTTGCCATTTGAAATAAATGCAAAATGTTCACTAGCTGCTATCAAGAGAAGGCCAATGGCACACAGCTGAGACATTAATCACACATTAATTCTCCAGCCAGATCTTTATAACATTTTACAAAATTGAGCCGAGCTATGTAAGTATCAACAGGATCCTTTCAAACTAACCTCTGTGTTGTTTTCTAACAAGGATATATGTCTAGACCATTCTGAACTGGATCATGTGGTAGCTCTTTATGTTTTTCAACTCTAAAACATTTAATGAAAGTAAAAACTAGTGTGGGAGACATTTAGTGACATACAGGGATTCCCAAAGTGCTTGAGAAGCTTGAAAATTATTGAATTATCCTTGTATCACACTGGTTTTCCTCCTGAGATCCTGGGAACTGTACAGTAACCATCTGTGTTCATCCTAGAATGTTTAAGGCTCCTGGCTAGGAAATCCTTGGTTTACTGTGAGGTTTCTGTTTTGTCACATAAATGATTGCCATAGATTGAAGATCTAATGGAAGCCTTTTCAGCTTTCACCAATACTTAACACCAAGGAACATTTATCATCTTTGATGAGGAAGGGTGAGTATAGATGTTAGATTACAGTCATTATCTGACTAGGAGAAAAATAAAGGTGTAGTCTCTACAAATACAGAATAGTTGTCTCTAATGAAGAAGCTGAAGCAAGAGAAGGGTACCAAGCAAAAAGGTGAATTAAGGTGCTGTTGGAAATCTCATTAATGAAAAACAGAGTCAGATGATAAAAAGGAAATAACGGTCCACTAATAACTTGCTTAGATTACTTAGGTAAAAAAGAAAATGATCTTCAATGTATTTCTTTATGAAAGAACCGATCAAGCAATATATCCCAATTTCAAAACAGTCTGTTTGGTTCATAATACGCTTTTCTGATCCCAGATCAGGATTTTCAGCAGACAAGAGCAATAAGCACCCTGCTGCTTCTGTGTCACCACTTCTCACAAGACACAGAATATCAATCAGGACACACTGGCTCATAAGTGCCATCGTGAGGAAGGACCTACAGCTGCTTCATGTGAAGAACACAGAGTTATAATTTGTTCATCCCACTGGCTGGTGGCAATCGCAGCAACATATTACTGGTAAGAAAATGAGAATAACCCAACTGAGCCATGATTTGCAAGGAGTTGCCTTGCAATCAGATTTGCTGTATGGGATTGTTCCTGGCTAAATGTCCTGAGTGACGGCTTCACATCCAGACCTGTCACATCATTCTGTCCAACCATGGTTTTTAGGTTATTTTTCCAGAGCTGAAGAGCTTATCAATTCCTTCTTTCCTTTTGAGCACCTTTCCCTTTCTTTTTACTGTCATTTTCAGGTACAAGGAAGGATTCATCTCCCTTCTTCCTTGTGACTTTCCACTTCAGGTGAGCCAAGCAAAAATGTAACTGCCACTTTTCAAATAGGAAGATTTTGATGGAGATTTATGTGATTGGTCTTTTTCCTCAACACCCTTTTGTCTCAGTTGCAGCTTCATAGAAGCAAGCATATTGTTCACAACATTTTCACAAACAAACCTTATAATTTCCTTTTTCATATTATTGATTCCAAGAATTTCTTGACTGTGTCTGTAGAAGTTGAAAGCACTGAAGTCAGTAGCAAGCTTGGGCAGTAAAGTAGTCCACAAGTGAACAGCACTATAAAGGATTGTAAACCAACTCTAATGCTGGTCTTACAAACCAAGAAATAGAACACAGCTGTAGCCCTTATCTCTATTTTATCCTTCCTATGACAAGAAGACTTAGTAGATCTGAAAGCAATTAATGAAAACAGTACAAAACTAAATTTACCGTAGCTTGTGGTCAGCCAAATGTGTAGCAATCTGCTTGTTAAAATCAACAATAACTACATGGAATTGGCCACGAAGCATACAACTTTGGAAGGACTTGAAGGTCATATGTAGAAAGGGAACAAGACCAAAATGTTACGTTACAGAGAAAGCGTAATAGTGGAAGGAAAAGCAGTAGGGCTTCGACTATGATTTGTAGCTATGATTTTTTTTATATGGCAATTAGGGTGGGGGTCAGGAAATATCTCTGTAGTCACTGACATGATCTCAGGGAAAACATTACCATCTGGATTTTCGATGTTCCTACCTGTGAAATCTGAGAAACACCTGGAAATTCACAAGGGAGAGGTAGTATATATAATGTCTACATTATACTGTTCAGAAGGGCTCTACTTATGGGCAATACGTGATTCTTCACTCAGTGGCCCAGCTCCTTCTGAGGTTAAACTAGAACCAGCAACACAGATTTTAGTCCCTCAGAATTCTAAGGGTCAGGAAGCTTTGTATTTGAACATGCAACTGCATTTAGAGCTGGAGGGAACCTAAAGGAAAAAGGAATCCTTTGAATTAACAAGTAATAGACGTGACATATGGCTGTGATTTTGGCCTGCTGTTTAAGTTATGCAGGGTGCATGGAGTACTGTCTGCTCTGCTAGGTAACAGCTGTCCAATTGTGTAGAAGACATCCTACAACAGTGTGCAATGGAGAGATTTGCCAAATTTGTCTTTACTTTTTCCCTTTAGTTTTGACCATTTTCAACAACGTAGAGTTTGTAGAGAAACAGGGAAAACACTTTGAAATGTTGATACTTGCATTTCTCTGTCCAAACCTTGCAGCGCTGAGCAGGAGTAACATCACAGAGCTCTTCCCGTGTCCTCTCCCAACACGGAGCTTTCCAACTCTTAAAGCCCAGTGGCAAGGGCTGACCAGCTGCTGCTATCAAATGTCCCCTCTTAAGGGGGTCCAACTCCATGCTACAAAGGTGAGGGAGATGGAGACACAGGAGCTGGCAGCAGTCTGCATTGGGGTCCTGCATTATACCTTGTTCTAGTCCCGTGCCAGCCACGCTGCAGAGCTGATGGCTGCCTGTAGCTGCAAGACGCTGGAAGTTTTTGTCACAAACCTCTCTTGCAAACCCTGGTCACACAAGGGAGATTTCTGAAATATAGCAGGGAAGTGCTGCTGAGTCCCGCTGACGTGCTGCAGCAAGGCAAGTTAGCTGCCATTAATTCACTAAGCCTGAAAGACAAGAAAGCGACTCCGGTTGGTGCCAGCCAGAGTCTGATGTGGAGAAATATCCATGGGAAAATTCTAAAGTGTGGTGAGGAGGAAACTTAGGGTGAGCTTATGTTTTTGTTGCTGCTGCTGAAGTTATCGAAAAACCCAGTCTTAGTCTCTGGCTGTACTTTGGGAGTTCAGCAGTCCATTTATCCAGCTGAATTAAACTGTTGAAGCTCTGCTGATTTCAGGAAAATTATTGAAGATGTGACAATTTGCCTTGGCTGATGAGATGGCTTGGGATACTACTTTCAGTAGCGAGCGGGAACTCAGTCTGCTGAAAAAGAGTTGTCAGTATGTCATAGTGTTTGTAAGATTCATTTCGTAGTGTCACTTAAAGAGATGGTAAGGGGGAAAGGAGACACTAAAAAGTAGCGGCTGTGGGCAGAAGGCCAGAAGCAGTCATTTCACTGCCATATCCATGAAAAGAAAAGGGGAAAAAAACATCTGTGGCAGCCAAATTGGTATAATAAAGTCAGCAGATGAAAGTAAAAAGATCAGAAGAAAAGAAACACAAAACGTAGAAAAATGAAACTGGAGAAGTTTAAACGTGCTTTTTATTTCCGGAAGTTTGCAATGGAATAAGAGGTAGAGGAAAACCTTTTATTAAAAAAATATGAAGAGTTAAGACTCTTTCCTCCCTGTGCGAGGAAACCGCTCACAGAAGGAAGCCAGGGTTGTAGCACAGTGTATTCCTCTGCACTCCCAGTCGTGAGGGAGAGACCCCCTCACAAGCGAGACCAGGGCATGGCTGGTGCTGGAAAATCTTCGAGGAGGTGCCATGATTTCCAGCAGTTCTGTTTCTTTTGCCTTTAGGGTGACACTTTTAAAAAGTGAGCTTCCAACTACTTTTCGTGAATGACTTCATGGCACATTTCACAAACGTGTTGATCCTTGTGTCCTGGCAAAATTCCAGTTTGGGTGATTGCATCTGCATTGGGTAATTACATCTGCATAAGCTCAGCTAGACATATCATCCAGAGCACAGGGCAAATCCTGCACACAAGCTGCTGACCTCAACTTTAAAAAGAGACCCTGAAGTTTGTGTATTGTTAAATGCTATGGTAATTTTTAACCCAAGGGTGGTAAAAGCTGGGTGACTCTGGCTGCCTGCTTACAATGTGCTAAGCAGTTGAATTGTGCAGAGTACTTCTATGTCCTTCAGGGTAAACAGAGTCACAAAATGTGTGCCACTTCACAATGAAAGGGTGCATTTATTAGGGAAAATATAAAAAGAGAAAGAGGAAAGGTTAAAGCTGTAGAAAAGAAAGACTGACTGAAAGAAAAATCACAAGGAAGAAAAAATCATTGCACACATTCAGTGTCACATCCAAGCCACCACAAATGGTCTGTGATAGTATTATTAGAAGAAAATACAAACAATTGACTGAAGGCTCACAAAAAATATAATTTTCCTATTTTATTTTAAGGCTATTAATATACTATTATACATTCCACCTAAAATACAGAAGCAGAACTTTTCTTGCTATTATTCAAATACATGTAGCTCTTGATGGCTGTTGTGAAGTTCCAGAATGTACCCTTGTATAAGGTGACATCTGAAAGCATAAGACCTCACTGAAGTTCAGTCCAGCTGACACTGGGATTTTCTCAAAGTATTTGTAAATATACTGGGCTTGTGAACATATTTATTCAGATTAGTGTGGAGGAAAAGTGCTTATTTATGAAACATTGGGAGTTTGCTTATAAACATCAAATTGCATATTCACAACTGGCATCTTCGGTAGGACAGATACATTCCAGCCAGTAGAACTGGTACCACTCTGATCTCTGTCAGTTTAATTCATGGATCACTGACATGTCAATGTACAATTGTGTTAACAAAGGGAGGTTAGGGAACACAGAAATAATGAATTGTGAAAGAAACTCATTTAAAAGTCAGCACGTATTGTACAGGACACTTTTTTGGGAAGACTGCTGAAGAACAGGACTATGGAAGGAAGATAACTTTGTAAAATACATTTTTTATGCATGTTTTTTGTCAGTTATTACAATGTCAGAACCAGGCATCTGCTCTTGTAATGAAATAAATCTGAATAACAAAAGCCTCTGAATAAAAATAGACTATTTGCACTTAATTCATTTAAGTCTCACCTACCTGGCTGCATCTAGTTCCAGAAAAAGGGATTTACCACCCAGAGTAGTCTCATGTTTTTTCTCTATGGTGGCTTTCACCGCTAATCTATTATTTAAAAGAAAGAAAGGGCAGAACTCATATTTCTTCCTTTTATTGCTGTCCTGTAACATGTAAGTGATGGCCGTATTTTGTTTTCCATGTCTACAATTTGTCATATTCAGAGCATCTCTGACCTCATCAGGTGGGTAAAAATCTGCTTTGAGGATTCTGTTCAGTCTCATTAGCCAGAAGCATCTTCTGAGTTAGTTAGCATTGCCAAGACTGAGAAAGTCTTGGAGATGTGTGGAAGAAGACCTTCAGATGCCCTAAAATGATGTTGGGCAGCATTGTATGCACCTGGGAACATCAGGTACCTACATCCTTCAGAAGGTTTAGCATCCAGAATTTTTTTGATCCCAGTCTTACTAGTCAGCAGTCTGTGCTATTGATCATAAATAGCAGAGATATAGAAAGGATCCTAATGCAATAGATTGAGCAGTGCTTAATTAAGATTAAGTGATACAGTATGCATAGTCATAGACTCAAAAGCATTCTGCTTAACTGTAAATAATTTAGTCGTGCAGTCTCTCTATTCAGTAGAGAATGGTAAGTAGGCACTCTCAAAGATAATTCATGCCTTAATGGGCTTCAGTCATGCTCTGGAGGTGCCTGTGGACATGGACAATAGAAGGTTCCTGGGCTGATTATGTACTTAAAGAACCTCAGTTAGGTGAGGCTTTTTTAGCCAGGGTTTTAAAGCCAGAAGGAAGAATTATATTCAGCCAGTGGAACTCCAGTGCAAAGTAAGCCATAGAATTTCACCAGGCATCATTGCTTGTGTGCCAAGCCGCCTGTTTGAACTGGCACATATCTCTTAAAAAATCAGCTGTAGAAACTGCCTGTTTAAAACCAGGAGGTTTGTTTTTATTATTATGGTTCCAGCGTATTTCCTAAAATTGTTTGAATGCCAGATGCGACTTCGGTGAACTCCAGATGGCGGAACTTTAATCAGTAGTGAGATGTGATTTACTAGAAATGCTCCTGTACAGCAAAAGTAGGTCTCAGATGTCTTCTTTTTTGAAGCACTTTGGTTTGCTTTTCAGACCATGCATTTAAAGTTTCTTCACTGCACAGATTTACAGTAAGTATCTTTATTGTAGAAAAATACCATAGAACTCGATATTGCTTGCAATGCAGGGTGGTGAGAAGTACAGTTCTTTATGGTAAGGTTTAACCAAGAATCTAGAACATCACACTATCTCTTTTTTTTTCTGGCAGAAAGCCTACTTTTGTTTACTGTTCACAGTATGCCTTAAAATACTTTCCTCCACTTCTCAACCGCAGGGTATTCTTTCCTATGGTAACAGCATGCATATTTTTAAATATTTGCATAAGGACCAGGTTCTCTGGTCCTCTTTGTTTTGCGCCGCCTGTAGCTTCCCAGCTGGGGTTCCTCCACTGATGAGAGAGCATAAAATCAAACATAGCTCTTCTCATCTTCCCCCTTTCCAGCCCACTCATGGGAGCAAAGCAGTGGGCAGCAGCCAGAACATGATACACTGCTATCCTCATCCGTCCTGTATTCTCTGTGATCATGTCCATCATCTTTATTGAAGGAGACTGTGGTGCTGGAAGGAACCCAAAAGATTTGACCACATCTTTCTGTTGTGGAAGCCTTTTATACTCTTTCTTTCAGCTAGAAGCGCAACCTGATAGTATGTCCTATTTCCTCTGTGGGCCTCGGGAATAAAATGACACCGCAGTGTCAGGTAGAAAGATAGTGTGGAAGGGTGCGGAGAGCTTATGTGATTCCCTGACTATGCTTCCACAGATGTTTAACCATGATTGCTCCTTTTGTTTTTTAAGGCTGTGTGATCATGGTTCAGAAGGCACAAGACATCAGTGGTGAAAATTTTAAATATTATAACCTATGAAAATAACTAGAAATAATTTGAGGCTGGGGGAGTCAGTTACACCAAAGAAACCATACTCTGCAGCTCGAAATAGCATAAATATGCAAAGCCAAAGCCATCCTTACAGCATGTGTTACTCTGAGAGCCCTGGAGTTACTCCCACCATGAATTCTAGTGCTCATGCTCTTGCTTTCATAGGCTGTGTCTGCTGTGTAGTGCTGGTTTTAATGTGACTCGCTCAGCTTTCCTGTCCATTAAGCAGTGGACACGTGGGCTGATGTAAAGCCCAGGTGCCCAAATACCTGTCCTGTTTCGCAGGTTGGTCTTGAGCTCTGTGCTGCCATAGTTGCCCAGGATATCAGCAATAACAGCTTTAATGCAGGATTAGACAAGGACACAGAACAATTTACTACCAGAAGTATCCGTGTAACAGCTGCATATGCCTGACACAGAGTGCATTACGTGAGAGGCCTGCTATCCTGCTAGCCTCGTTCCCCCTCCAGGCACACTTGAAGCTGTGTCCACACCACCACCTCTGAAAACAACAGCTAGGTTAGAAACATAGGTGAGGTCAACTCTACTGACAGGTTAAAAACAATTGATCTTCCTGTTTCTCCCTCTGTTCATTTCTCTTGGGTAAATAATAAATCCGCTTACAAGGAGAAATTCGACATATTGATTTGGTCTTACCGAATTTTGTTTTCCCTCACCCTCCCTTACAGCAGTCAATGAGCAGAACATATGTTGAAGGAAGAAGCAGCAGCAGAGCACAGGACGGGCAGGTCAGATGATCACTGGACTGAACTCTGAGCCTCTGCCTTTCTACCAACAAAATCATATGACATCTGTCATCCTCAAATATCTTATTGCTGAGTGCCGTGTAAAACCTGACCTGCCTCTCTAAGAATGACTTCATGCTATGCTGAAACACAGCTCCTCTGGGACTGCAAATTGCTGCCTGTTAAGGGACATGTTGTGACATGAATGAAGTTGAAATTAATACTGGGTTGTCCAATGTGTTCCAGGAGGTGTTTGGGTCAAGATTTTGGGACTGAATCTCTGTTCAAGACAAAAGGTTGATGGCAAAATTAAGGACAAGAGGTATTCATGAGATCAGTTTTACATCTCATCTGAAGTCTGCCATCAGCCTCATCCTTTCTTAGGGTACAATGAAGTGGTTAGTTCAGTCCTCACTAATAATTGCTGATCGAATAATTCTGCCAGGACCTGGAAGTTTTTCTTGGAAGTTACTGATTCTAACACTAGCCCTGCTCCAGTTACTCTTTGCACAGGGACAAAATCTCAGCTTTCAGTAGCATGATGGTAAAAGTGCACTTTCTTTGTGCTGTGTATCTTCTGTTGCTACACCAGTAACCAACCATTTTTTATATAATCAGATCCTTGCCGAACTATATGCCGTGTGTGATTAAATGAATGATGAATAAATTCAGAATGCAATTTTAGCTAGCCTATTTTTTGTTCATATTTCATTCTTAGTAGATTTGAGTCTTTTTGACCTTGTGAAAAATGGCTGCATTTGAACTAAAAATGTGTATTATTTCTAGATAATGGACTATGCCAACTTCCATTTCTTTTGGAATTCAATAGAAGCTGTTTGCTATATCAGGACATTTTCTACATCCTTATTTACTTTTTCTTCCTTTCAGACTATACTCTTTGATATAGCTAAAACTCCAATCTTTACTCGTATCTCCTAGCTCCAGCAATTCTTTTTTTGATTTCCATTGTTTTCTGTGTGGCAGGAACTCTTGCTATCAAGCATTACATTTAGTTTTCCACTCATGTAGCTATGAGCTAAGAAATTACACCAATTTCTTGAGGCCTTCCAAGCTAAGTGAATTTGGCTCAATCTTTCTCCGCTATCAGCCCTTCTATTATTGTTAGGGAACCCTTCAGTGATATTTATTTGTCATTCTGGTAATGCAAGCTCTTTTGCTTTGATGCTGAGACTTTGAAACCTGGATGCCTGACAACGGAGCACTTCCACCAGAAAGAATCTAATTAAAATGTGCTAATGCAGTGACCCTTGGTCACTTGCAACCCCTGAAGAAGTCTCCTACAGATATCTGTTTTTGTTGTCAGCTTTCAGCAAAGCAAATAGGTTTGGATTTACTCACAATTTTGTGCAGGGAGCGGTGTGGGGCTTTACACAAGGCAACAACCATTCCTTCCAAAACTGCTTGGGAACAGTGTGCTTTCCATGGCCCTTGGGAAAGGTGTAGACTGCTCCTTCCCTGTGATGTGGCCAATGAGCTTTGTGAAGCTGCTTATCAGACATTTTCTGCAACTTCTTTAATGATCTGATTTGCATGTTTACCTATATTGTGTGCACAGCCATAAACATTGGTTTTACTAAACAGTGTTTTGGCAGAAGTGAACAGCGTCAGATGGAGACTCAAAATGCTTGACAGAATTCCCTGGGGCAGAAACAGCAGATGTGGGGAGGCAGAAATTGCAGCAAGGCTCATAAGAAGACTGGGCAAGGACCTTTGGGAAGACAGAGGCAGTCTGAGCTAACCAGGGGAGCCCAAGATGGATACAGTTGCTTAGCAGAGGGGAACCTTCCCGCAAGTTTCATGCAGGTTATCATTAGCTTCAGTAACTCTTGGCTTTTCTGTTGGGTCCTGTCATCCCATTCTGTTCCCTTATTAAGCCCTCAACTGCTTCTGCTTTTCTCTAGCTCTTCTCATTTACTTCCGATCAATAATTTAACTTCCTTTTTTCCTCAGCATATGATCTTACCGCATTCCCTCTTTCCATCTCTGGTTTTCCCCATTGCCACTGTTTCTCCCACTTTCTTCTTGCATGGTTCCTGTCCTTTCCTCTCTATTCCTCACCACATTTTTTGCCCTGCTAATATGTGCTGCTAACACTGTTCATGACACTGCTGCTGTCTCAACCCTTTTAGCACTGATGGAAGCTCACAGAACCATTTGGTGCCTGGTTTGAACTTCAGTCCAAATAAGGGCACTTGCTGGAAGCCCAGTCGGATATAGAGTGTATATAGAGTAGTTAAGAGCTGCCAGAGGGAGAGCAGGAGGAGTGAGCATCTGCCTGAGTGCCAGACAATGTACATAACAATTGCCAGGTATTCATTAGGCATTGAATGTAGAACTCCAGGTAGCTGTAGCTCCAGTCACACTCTCAGTGAATATTCGTAATTGGTAAATGTGGACAGACAGTTCCGTCTCAACTGTATCACACAAAGATGAAGAGATGACAGAACCTGTCATGCTGGAGCAATTCTTCTATGACACAAAACAGCAGAACAGCTGTTGTACCACTCCCCTTGCTCATAAGCACAGAGCAGAGAAACATCTTTACATCATAACTCAAGGTGCCAGGACACCCACGCGAATTTAAAGGACTGTTTAGGGCAGTCCGTAGACTGCTTTTACTTCATGAAGGTGAGCCTCAGGAACAGGGTTTTTGCAAGCATTAAAGGTGACTCATTGACAACTTAGGCTGCCAGTCCAAGCTGTGCTAAGGCAAAAGAGCTGAACCCAAGCCAAAAGATAAAGACGTACACTGCCTGATCAGTCAGTGTTAGCATATGTTGTTGGGAATGTCTCCTGAGACGTTCTGCCACAGACCTTGATTGAAGAGAGCAGACTGTTCTCTGCCGTTGCATGATACCTTCCACTACAACGTGTCTAAGCTGTGACTCCTGAAATTTTCTCTTGTAATTCATCTTATATAACATGCTACTGCCTGTAAATCGTACCTTAGAAAATATATATTCAGCAAAGCGGGCTCTCCAGCCTCACTCGGATCTAACTACTTCACAACAAAACATGTTCAGCAGGCAGATTAGAGGTATATCACTTGGTTATACTTATGCACCATGACAGAAAAGTTTAGAAGTGAGCAAAAGGCCATCTGATCCATCCTGTGACCACAAAGGAAGATGAACTGTGTGTAACCAAACATATGGGTTGGGTTTTTTTTCCACTTCTAGCCTGTTAGAGTTTAGAAATTATAATATTGGTTTGATAGTTGGTATTTTAGAGGAGATGTTTGATGCTTGTGTTAGAGAGTGATTGCTAGCTTAGGGTGATGTATTATTAAATCATTTTACAAGGACCTAAGACAAATATTTTAAACAAAAGGGGAAAGTATAAGGCAGCGTCATAGTATAAAAAAACTTACCTGAAACTGAGGTGTCTGCTTAACTGATTACAGATGCATTTAAGTTTACTGCATCTGCGTGAATACAAACTGCAAACTGCATTTGGAAAACTTTGCTCTTTTTAATGTAAATATTTAATAATTTTTATGTCTTTGAATGCAGTCATTGATATAAACTATTCATCCCATTATTTGTTTTATCAGGTGGTATGGCTGAAACAACTAAACGCACTTTTAAGAGATGGTAGCATTTGCAAAACCTTTGGTGTGCTTTACTATATATTAACAATAAAAGCAGTCGATAAAACTTACTTTTGGCTTGAATCTCCAGGTCATCTGTAAGCTATCCCCATGACCTCTAGGACTGAGGTCCAAGTTCAGCCTTAGTGATATACTCTTGTCTACCATGATATGTCCAAAGTTAAGAAAAGAAAGTTTACCTTTAAGATTCCTCCTGCCTGTCTCTTAGTAGCGGTGACAGGCAGGGTCAGTACGTTGTAGATTGCTGGATATTTGGATCTAACAGAAGTACTCCTGGGGATAGCAGTTTTAATTCAGTCTTGAAAGGAATGGAAGATGTGCCTGTTTCCAGAGGAGTGACTGCAGTGAGAAAGCAAGACTACAGATCAGATGGTTAGACTGAAAAATAAGTGAGATGATATATTTTAAATTGCACAATGATATAATAGTGGGGAGGTGCCAAGGGCCCTTTGGAAAGTGGTTTCAGATGTTTCCTACCCAGAACAATGCAGATTTTGGAGAGTTCATTTAAAAGCAATCACAAGGCAAAAGGTCACCATGCAAGCTGACTAATTGGTCGCTGTCCAGATGGAAACCTGTCCTTGGTTCATTTCAAGGACAAGTTGCTGCTGGCTAATGTATGGCAGATGGGGAGCCAGGGGAGTGTATTTCCATGAGTCAGGCCGATGTGAGGGCTACATAACTCTTTGAACTGGGGGTCAAGCCAGATCATATTTTTCTCATCTGATGGATAGTCTGTGCGTGGCCTGTGTTAAAACAAGGATGAAGACATGTATGAGTCAGAAGTAGAGATCTCACTGACAGATCTTATTTCCCTGCACCCTCAAACTGAAGTATCATATGCCTACTGTCAAAGTCCTGTATAGGTCTAACCCTCTTCATTCTCCTGTGTCCTATTTGGGATGCTTTCTGGATGGCATGTGATATTCATCTTCATCTACCATTTTGTCGCTGCCTCCATAATGCACTCCATAAATGGAAACATCTTTCCAGAACAAGTCTACAAGATGATCTCCCTCTCTCTGATTCTTCCCAAAGACTCGCTTACGCTAGGAAATTTGCTAGAAGCTGCATGACATCTTACTGAGGAATAAACCCTTAATGACTGTCACTTGTATGAAGCAGTAATTAGTATAATTTATTAATAAATTGCATAATACTAAAAAAAGAAATTACTGTGCCATCTGACACTTCTGTGAAGATCCACCCATTTCCACCTTGAACATGGTCTCTTTTGCTGCATTTCCTTCCACACTCATCATACATCCTTCAGATTAGTCCATATCTTTATTTGGTAAGATCTTTAGAGTATCTTCTCCTCTTTTCTGTTTTTGCTGTGGAAGTAGACTCTTTAGCTTCAGGCAAAAACATATGATCTGCTCCTTGGCTTTCAGAGCTTTGTAAAGTCTCCTTTCAGTTCTGTTGCTGTTTCCAGTATCCTAGGAACAGAGAGACATTCATGTTTGAAACATCAAAACTTATCACTTAGTCTTACTTAAAAAACAAAAATCTAAGATTCACCAAGTAAACAACAGCGCAGATTCCATGTAAAATTTTTGTAGCTTGTGTTGCCTTTATTTTCTACTATGCAGAGAAATGAGTTAAAGGCCAGCTTTACTAAAGTACAGGAGGATTGTCCCACACGCATATGTCCAGAAAGCTCTCTCATAAGTTACATTCATATTTGAAAACCCTTCTTCCTCCTATGAATGCTTTTTAGTTTTTTTAATGTCTGTCTTATACAAAAGGTCCTCTGTAACTTTAGCTAGCTACAGAGAATGTGCAATGCTATGTGTGCTCTGTGCAGATGACAGATCTTGCCATGCCATCTTATGTTTGCATTGTAGAGTATGACTTTCATAAATATTTTTCTCCAGTGGCTTGGGCTGCAAATATATTGATATGCAACTTGGTGCCAAGCTGGAGAGCTAATGTGGGGAGATAGCTGTCAATATGGGTTGCTATGTGTATAATATTTCAACTATGGTTTCAGAATAGACCACACTGAAAGCTACCTGAAGTTGTGAGTTAACTAACTTCTGCAGTTATAAAGAAAGTTGCATGCTGTTTAGACTTAGATGTAATTTTAAATAAACTAAGATTGAATGGAAAACAAAATTTAAAGTGAGAACCAGGAAATACTACTTTTTCTCTAAAAATGTTGCTCTGAAAATTAAAATCTTAAATTTAAAACTTCAGTGCTTTTTGCAAAAACAAAGGAAAAACTCAAAAAAACTCAGTGGCTTTATACAGTTTTTTCCAAATAAAAAGATGTATTTTTTAAAATTTAAATTGAAATGTACATTTCTAGAGATTACTAATTTTTAAAGAGATCCTAGAACATCCCTCTGCCATCATAGCAATGAATTAAAATTGCAAAGAATTCTAGCAGCAGTAAGCATCTCTACTTGCAAATGTAAACTCTCAAGCTTCAAAGAATGTACTTACTCTAAACGGCAGGTTTTTACAGAATATGAGCAAATAAGGCGTTTCATTCAGCAGCAGCAGAGTTTGGGTTTGTTTTTCTTATTTGCTTACTCATAAAGTTATTGAAAAACATCCTTAAAAAGTCAAGAATAAACAACCTACAAGGTCTAGTACCAGGCCAGCCAGTCTGTAAATGCCAAACTAAACCCAGGGGTAAACAATTCAATTCTTTGCCAGTCAGAGGAAGGGGGACAGCAAAAATAATTAAGTCAAATGAGGAAGAGATAAAAATAGTTAAACAACCTGAATCAGAGGGAACTATTTTCACTCTGATCATTTCAATACTGTCTTGATCCCTGCAGTTATGGAATTGTCTTAAAAGTTGTGATGTGAGGTTTTTTAAAACTGTATAGAATTAGTTCTTTTTTTGTTGTGGCCTTGTTTCTGGGCTTTGAGGAGGAATATCTTGCAGAGTTTGTCTGCAAACATGAGGTCAGAACTTTAAGAAGAAAAGATACATTAGAAGTTATCCTGTAATCCCATGACTCCAAGAGCTGGGTATTTAAGAAAACTACCAAAAGCTGGCTGGCACTCTTGGAAATTAAAGAGCAAGCACTAATTGCACTTCTGCCTGAAACTTTCTCCCTTTTTCCTCCAAAGGCAGCCATCCCTGTGCAACCCAAGGGAGGCCCAAAGCTGCCAAGAAGTTGCTGTTCTGCAGAGTGATCACAGCACGCATCCCGATTTCTTCGAAGCAGGATATGGCAAAAGAAAAGGTTCACCATGAGGCAGCATGTGGCTTTTCCAAGTGCCCAGAGAAGTGTGGAGCAGACACCTCTGAAGCAGCTGGTTCTGGTGTGTGACCAAAGATCTCCCCTTGGCAGTGTTTGTGTTGGTGCTGAGCTCTGCACACGAGAATCTGACCATAGCTTGCAATAAAGAGCAATATGAAACACAGCTGAAACCTCTGTAACTTTGTTCTACACAGCACACAGACCCTCCGCTGCTCTGTCTTCTTCGGGAATATCAGCCATGTCACTGGTCTCGTGGGGAACTTCCCGTGCTGGGCTCTTCAAGAAGGTCAGTGGACTCAACTTGTCCTGTATCAGAGCCGATCAGGAAAAGGAAATTGATGGACTGAACCGTGAAACAGCTTTACAGTACTTTAAAAGCCAGCTTTCATCATGTGAGGGCCTCCTTTGGCTCCGTATTGATTTGATTGGGTTATCTTCAGCAGAGCATCTGTTTTAATTTACAGCTAATGCTCCAAAGGCTTGAATCCTGAGTCAGAAATTCTCCCCCACACTCTCAAAATGAACAAAGGTAATATTAATCTCAAACACAGAAAGGGAATGAGCAAATGGAAAAAATACAAACAAATGGAAATTCAGGAAGGTTCATTTCCTATCACCCTTAGGTCTTTGCTGTCTTACTGTTGTTTTACCAAGAACAAGCATTACCTGGAGATTTTGATCGGATCTGGGAGAAAGTTGACTGGGATTTGATCCAAAATTTATCAGGAAATTCAATTTTCTAGAGGACAAAATTCATTTGAATCTGTTAGAGAATAGTTTTGGCCAGAAACATAGGGGGAGAATAAAATGGTTGAATGTTTGAGTGATTTTGTTTTTTTAAAAAGTGCTCTTGTTTTCTAATGGATCTGTTTGTTCAAAACAAAAAGAGAAAATATCAACAAAAATAAAACAGATTACAACCCCAAAACAACCAATGTTGTAAGTCAAACAAAATCTTTTTTTCAACCCAAGAGTATATTTCCAGGTTGGTTTTTGTTCTTGTTGTTGTTGAAGAAAGCAGTCATCATTTCTGCTCTAAGTCAACGCAAATGAAAACTAATGTGAGATTCTTCAGGTTAGCAGCAAAACCAGCAAAACCATTACTCACATGGATACATTTTTCTTGACTTTTATTATAGTAATATGTTTTATCTGTACAGTGTGCAAGCTGTTATTCTAATAACTGTTGTTTTACCTGAAAACATCTTGCATTTCCCAATTCTGAAATTTTCCTATGCAGAGAAAATTGGTATTTTCATAGCTTAGGTTTCTTTCATGATGTAATCTACCTTCTGCTGCTGACTGGGTTTAGATTTTCAGGGTAATTTCACTTGAGAGCTTGAGTGCTTGGGGTCCAGGCAGAGGAACGAAAGGCAAACATCTGAAATAACAGCCCCGCTGAGGGCATTGCTGCCCCTTGGTGCAGTTCCTTCAGCTGCACTTCACACTGCAAAGCCTTAATGAACCCAAAAGATAATTTTAAGAAGTGGTCTCCCAGTACTCAGATAGGTCACTGGCCCTCCGAGTGGTCTGTGACCTCTGAAACATGAGCATGGTGAAGCTGCCAGAGGAAGATAAAGACAAAATATGAGCCATGTGTGTGACACTGAGGCATAGTCAGTGCATGGGGGCCACGAAAAGGGCCACTCTGAGATAATTTGCAGCACACGAGTCAACACAGAGCATGGCTGGATCAAAACATTCGCTTCCTTAAAATCAAGTCAAATATCAGTGTTGAAAGACACAGCATAAAGGAAGAGGGAGCGGGGCAGAAGAGCTGGAGGAAACGTCTTCCAGCTGGCTGTTGCTGGCCTGTCCTATCAAGCAGTAAAGTCACCTCAGTTGCTGGCATGCGCTCTTGTCTTCCAAAATGTCAGACTGATGAAAAAAAGAAGCTGCTTTTCTTTCCTGCTGCTGGTGTTTATGTTGAAATTGCAAAGGTTTCCGAAAGTGCTGAGACAGAAGATTTGCCATTGGGTGCAGCTGTTGACAGCTCCTTTCCCGAGTAATGAAGTCTAACGAAGGCAGTGCCTGATGCTGCCCTCAGCCACGTTGCCGCCACTTAGCAGGGCGACAGCTGAGATCTGTACAGCAACTTTTTTTATGACATGCCAAACAAGCCAGAGCACTTTCAGCTTGGGAACAAGGGAATAAAATATTGATCTAGGTATGGCGAAACAGTAAGACAAGCCAGGCTGTATCTCCCTTCAAACTGCCAATCTGCCATCTGCTATCCTTTCATTTTCCCTCGCCCCAATAACACAACGAGTGTCCAAACTTCAGCACATGTTTTTCAAACAGCAGTGCCCAATGGGCTGTTGCTGTAGGTCTGCCATCAGCGTCAGGCCCGTTCCAGCCTACTTAACCATTTAATTTGGTAAATGTCAACACAGCTTCTTTGTTCTTCTCGGCACCATATGCTATCCGATTAAGAGTCAATCAGGTTTCTCTCTGCTTCTCTTTCTTTCAGGAAGATCATTGGCAGCTGACAGTCCCCATGGGGGGTTTTAGGTAAAGAAGTGCTTTCTACTATGGGAGTGATGGCGTTATTTTAGGCGTTGTGGTTCTGCTTCAGAAACACTGCCATGAAGTGGGGCTTCGTTGTGCGACCCACACTATAAACACGGATGAAAACCCATGTGTGCCCTGAAGGGAGGGCAAGGAAAAGATTTCACGGGTAAAGGTAGAAAGTATGAGGATGGGTATGAACCTGTAGAGCTCTGCTGATAAATCAGTTAATAGGAAGGACACTAAAATTGTTCACAGAAAAGTGCTTAAGAGTTTTATTCATTTCCCTTAATATTTGAATCAAAGGAGTGACACAAAAGAATTTTTACTGGCCAAAAGTCAAAGGCTGATGAAGATCAGAGGTGAAAAGGGGGGAAAGAACGACAAAGATAAAGCAATAATAATAGATCCTACATTAAAGATAGAAATCTGTTTTACAAATTCTACACTGCTTCACCCCTCTCCCTCATCCAAATGCTCTGTTCACACACTTCTTGTTCTTTGAGGGCCATTAATTTATCTTCTCTTCTTCACAGTCCTGTAGATCATCTGGTTTGATTTTTTAAATAGGAACAGGCAGGAGTACATACAAGGCAGAGGAAAAGGCAGGGTATATTTGCAGAATGGGCGGAGTGATTTTGTCAAAAGAGCGTTAGACTCGGACAGGACAAAGGCAGCCCAAAGTCCAATTTCTGGCACAGCCACTGACCTCCTGAATAACCGTAACCAAACCGCACCTTTCTGGTTGGTCTCTCTGACTCCTATAACCCTGCCGCAGGAGCCCCAAGAGACCCAGTTCGCTCACATTCACTCTCCAGCTGCACATTTGCCTGATCTAGCATTCAGNCCGCACAGCACAGTTCACCTTGGAGTTTTCTTCCCTTTGCAATGGAAGGTAAAAAACTTCTCTTTCTCCCTAAGGGGCTTCTCTTCACAGGGAAGAACGTCTGTGAGAGATTTTTTTTCTGTAGATAAAAGTGATCACGCGACAGAGGGCAGTCCTCTAACCTTTCACCTAGCATCCTTCGGGGGCACTGCTAGGGAGACCATACGCCTACTGCATGCAAGAGAAGGAGAGAGGAGTGGTGGTGAAAGCAGGGGAGAGACCTGCTGCCCACTCACCCAGAGATCTGCTCCAGCGCTGCTTGGAACTTCACCCACCACAGGACCCAGCCCAAGATAAGGCTTACAGCCAGTGCCTGCTGTGGCTTGGTCAAAGACAAAAGACCCTGGCCTGCAGTTGCACATTTTCTTTGATTTTGTAACATGACCAGAGGGAGACTGGCTCTAAAGATCTAGTTTTTCCTTTCGTGCTGTACTGATTTTGCTCACTCACAGCAGTTTTTTTCTTTTTAACTTGCCAGTTTGGAAAAGGCAGTTCAGCCATGTGTCGTCACAACCTTGCTGGTAAGAGGGATCTGAGCTCCTTCTTCAGGAGCTGGATCTTATATCCTGAGTTGAGTCACAAAATCTGAGGCAGCACGTTGTGAACATGGTGACGACTGCCAAGTCTGCTGGTTTTTACTATGTGGATTAAAATAGGTGTCACTTTGGAGACCTGTCCTTGAAGTTCAATTCCTTATGCAGCACTGGATAGCCTTAGTGTGTCTGTTGGAAGAAATAGGGGTATTTAACTTTTGTAAAGGCAGTTTCATTGGAGGATTGTTACTGGGAGATTTTTTTTCATTCCTACTGCTGTGAAATTACCCATATATCTGGGTTGTTATTATTTTTACATGTTATCATCTTTTTTCCATCCTCTTCTTTATACACCTTGTCTTTCAGACTACTCTTTTCAAGCAAATACTGAGTTATTGCATGTCTATACAGTAAAGTACTAAGCATTTAAGAGGACTGATCAGGTTGCAGCTCCTTGGATACCATCACAATTAATTGCTATGAATTATTAGTAAATTACAGGTTACTAAAATTTATCCGTAAAATATAAAACAGAATTCTTGCTTTATTCATGAATTGATTATTTATGTTAAACATGCTCTGTAAATGTAATAATCATTGTTCAGGCTGTGATTTGGAAGTTGCTGGATAGCCCATGTCATGCCATTAGTTTAAAACATACTAATAGTTTTTTTGTACTCTGGTTGTTAACTCATGTGGGTCCATGAAAATCATTGTCTAGGTATTGTACTAGATTCTCTTACTTACGTAAGAAAAAGGGGCTAGATACATGCCAGGCTTAAAAAGTTGAAGAGAAACCTTGTTCTTTTTTCCAACACAGGTGTCTTACAGAGTTGAGATGATGTCACCGCAGTCATAAGTGGTAGAAAATGAGCTTTTTGATCTTCTGAATGTTGAGCAAGCCCAAGAAAGAAGCTGTCCTTTTACCTCTACCATGGTCCTTGCGATTCAGAACAGAGTTGGATTAGTGTGGCTTTGGAGAAGAGTGTTGCACTGCTTTTCAGCCATGTGCCTACCACACATGGGAGAAAGACAGATTGCAATTCCGGAGCTGTCACTCTAACATCACTCATGAGTGTTTTGCTCACTTCAAGGAGACAAGGGGTATTGCTTTCTGCTCTCTGCAATGACTTTATTGGCTCTGACTAACAGTCACACTTGCTCACTGTGTAGTTAGTATAAATTGAGTAGCTAAGGGGAGCAGAGTGACTAAACGGGCCAGGAGACAGGATTAAGAAGCATGTTTTCTCTATGAATGGATTAAGTGTGAAAATAAACTCCAGCTGACCTGTTGGAGCAGAACACCAGCGTAGCACACATGGAGCTGGTCTTCCCTTTCTCAAAATTAAGTGTTTTCTACTGACCGGCCACAATTAAACTCTCTGGCCTTTGATGAAAAGAGATGTTGTGGTTTGTGCTAAAAATAGTCTGCTTTGGCTGAAAGAAAAGGATGAGACTAGATAATCACAGAATGCAACATTAAGCAGCGAGGCAAAAATGGATAGTCAATTTAGTCCAAAGCTTACTGGTTCATTATTTCATATCACCAGGCTTTTCAAAAGAAATTACAGCGTTTACTCAGTGGAAACCATAGCTTGTCTGGTTGCAGCACTCTCCTGGATATTCTTTAGCTCAAGCAGTGTGTTGATATGTGCATTTTGCTTTGACAAATGAGGCAAATTGAATGCCCTAGGGGATCAATAGATTTTGCTGCTTCCCCCATAATTTTTCAATACATTTATTAGCTAACAGAGAAGACTACAGACACATCAAAACTTAGCGGCTTGAACGAATTGAGGCTAAACTAAAGATATTTATTAAAAATGTGAGCCCACATATGTAAAAACCAAAGCAAACCTATGAGGGAATAATGCATAGAGCTTGGAGACAAGGACTGAGTTTTGTCCCAGTCTCTGCAGGGCAGTCTGATTTAAAGGATGAATGGTGGCTGCAGACCCGACCTAAACTGGGTCAGTCTGCAGCTCTAGCCACAGGCCTTGATTCAGGAGCTGAATCAATATCAGGAGACAGAGACCATGAATCTGTTTCTGCCTCTTAATTCAGTATCTCTCAGTAGTGGGAGCAAGGCTTCGCCGATTATTTTCCTGATTAGCACAGTGATGCTCTGGCATTGCTGTGAAAATCCTGGCTAAGAGGCTGCCCTTTCACTGAGGCATTTGCAGCTAAAATGGAGACGAGTGGGGAGGAAGGAAGGGAGGAAGGGAGGGAGGGAGGGAGGCAGGCAGGCAGGCAGGCAGGCAGGCAGGAAGGAAGGCAGGAAGGAAGGAAGGAAGGAAGGAAGGCGCTTGCCTCTGTCAGCATGGACTGACCAACAGACAGGGCTTGGTTCTCCCTTTTGGCATCTTCACGTCTAATCCTGGGAAAGGAGCATTTCTTATCAGATGTGTCCAGAAACACGTGACTGGGAGGGGTACAGGTCTCACCCCACCTCTGCCTCAGGTTTCCCAGTGCCAGACAGATGGGACCGTTGCCCTGAAACATGGACATTGCAATGAGCCCTGCCTGGGAGGAAAATACAAGAGCTGTCCGAGCGATGAAAGGCACTACCAAGGTCAGTATTTACTCAGCTGGTGGATGCACATTTAAAGAGGAGGAAACCCCACACCATCCCACAAGACTCTCTTTGGCTGTCTTGTCCTGACCCAAGGCTCAGCCTGAGTCCACGTAGTCCTTGAGGCAGCTGGCATAGCCCCTGACAGCAAGCTGTTGCTCTGCTGATCTTCCCCCAGTGGCTGCCTATTTTTTTGGCATGACTGTCCCAGCAGCGCATCCAACAGCTTCAATTCAAAAGCCTCAGTTCAAACCGCCCATGCTTAGCTCTGTCCAAGTAGCATCTGCCCCGTGCAAAAGATGTGATGCCAGTGCCTGTGCTGAGGCTGCCGGGCGCCCGGGCGCAAGCAGAAGGGGCTCTGTGGAGAAGCCCTCAGCACAGTGGGGAGAGGAGCTCAGCGATGCCAAGAAGCACTCAGCAGAGGCCACTACGTGCACCTGCATTTGCAAGCACTGAAGTCAGCCTCTCTTAAGAGGGCCATGTGCTACGGTGTTTTAGTCTGCCCTTAATTGTAGGTTTTGCTTGATGCTTCTGCTTACCTTTTAGTAATGCTGACAAATGGCTTACGCTTGTGTGTGAGAATGGCCATGCACTTTCCAGGACCTTAGCAGTTTATTTTATTCTCCCCAACTTGTTGCTGAAATTTTTAGACCACTTTTATCCACTTACCGTGCAACTTGAGCAGTCATAGGTCTCCAATGAGATTGCAATGCATGTCACTGAGGCAGAGAATTGGATGACAATTTTATACCTTTTTCCTTCTGCTTGCATTACTCTAGCTTCTTTCTTTACTACTCTTACCAATATTTCTGTGCAGTGTTTGCAAAGCATCAGCGTTTTTTGCTGTCTTTTCTGACCTATGGATATTGCACAGTATGTGATGAACTACTCACTCCATATTCTTTGTGAGCACACTGGGCTCTGCAACTCCTTACTACGCATAGTCCCTTTACATTTTTCTGGGAGTATAAAACGGGCAGCAAACCTAGCAAAACTGAGAAGTGGTTTGGTGTAAGAGAATGACCTGAGAGGCACCCTCAGAAATATGAAAGGGGCATGTGGTATCCAAGTTATTATCACCTGACTGGCTCCTGAAGTAGAGAAGCTGCTAAAGCAGGGTTGAGCACACCCTGGCTAACGTTCACTCAGATGGAAACTCTCATCTCCTCCACACTTTTCATCCTCCCCACCCCCATTCCTGCATTAATGTTTTTTGGAAAGATCATATTCTTCACAAGGAAGTAAAATGAGAGGGTGTAAACACGGAAGGGAAATTGTATGGAAGGTCAATTCTCCAGAAAAAGTATGTCTTCCATACAGTGACTATACTGTACCATAAGAGCCTCAATTTCTTGTTTTGAGAAGTATAGAGACTTAAAATTTTTAAGGCAACATGATACAGCTGGTTGTGCCTATCAATTAGTTTTTTCCCCAGTTAATAGAAACTGAGCAGTAATAACTTTAATTAACATTTGCATAATTGTGATTAGTAACTTACAAAAGAACTGCTGCAGTAACATTATAAAAGATTATGTAGCAGTTATTGAATTATGCTTTCTTTATTTAATTTTTTTAAGTCACAGTGAGCAGCAAACAGGATGTGTCTAGTTGATTATGTAATTAAACATATTAAGTAGCTGTAAGCTGAAGTAATTAAGAAAAGTTTGAGCACTTTATAGGGCAAATAAGAGCTACAAGAAGGCCAAGTGTTTCCTAAGGAGTCCAGCTAAAACACCAAGGTTGTATGGCTTGAAACTCAGTTGTAGGTTGTTTGTCACTGTTCACTGGTAGTTTCATATGCTTATTCGCAACAAGTGCTCCTTGAGAACTAATGCCTAATTCAATTAGACGGTACACTTCATTATTTACTGCTCACCTTCAGCGGTGCTATGAGAATTGGGGCCTAGGATAACTCTTTTTTCAATGCCAAATTACCTCAAGTGTCAGTTGTGATGGATCCAGGACTAACTTCAGATGAAGATTAAAGCTCCATGACTTTGCCCTGTATGTGCTTTGAATTTTTATGTGGATGCTCAGAAAGCAGCCAGCAAAGGGGAAGTGGGTAGTGAAGCAGCAGGGAGATAACACCTGCAGATCCCTCCGGAAGACCTAAAGAAGCTAGTTGTGATTAAGAATCAGCAGCAGGTTACCAGAGACTTAATGCAGAAACAAGCATAGTAAGTTTCTTGATAAGGCACTGTGGGAAGTATCAGCTTTAGTTTTTATTTTGAGGTTTGAAAGCACTGAGGTGACAGTGTTGAAAAATGCAGAACATTTTAAAGAGAGAGATGCTTTGGTCTTGCAAAATTCAGAATATATCATCATTTTTAAAAGATCAGAAGCAAAAATATACAGAAACTAAATGAAAAACAATGAGTGTCAAACATGATAAGGAAGTTCATTTCATTCCTTCAACCCAAGGGTTTGGTATTAGAGAACCTCTTATACACATGGAGTACTGAACTGTTTCTCCATCATTTACAGGCACTGCAGCAAAGAAGTATTTCAGTGCTGTAGGAGTTATTAATGGACTGCTATTACTGCTAGTGCTGCTGAAGAACTTTCAGCAAATGAGACATTACAGAAAGAAAATCAAAAGATAATGATAGGACAGCTTCCCTTAAAGTTGCTCACCTTTGGATTTGTTACAGTTTATCTGTACTTACAATTTGATGCTTGTTCTTCACATTCATCCTTCTTCCCTTTATTGTACCTTTATGGTTCCTGGGCTTCTTATTTTTCTCTTTCCTCTCAGTACCACATTGATCTCTGTGATAGTACATTGCCAGAGAAGTCGTCGTAACTGGCTGCACCCAACTTCTCTGCCTCCCCAACAACCTTTGCTCTCATTCCTCTGATTATGTTTGTTCTCAGATATTTCTGGTCACATTTGGAAAAGATTTATCTTTCTGGTCCCAACTTGTTAAGTTTATTCTGATTTTTGTAAGTTGAAAGTGACCAAGGGTGTATGTTTTCAATTAATTTTTAAGACTCAGTCTTTCTGAGACTGCACATCTCTGAACTTGAACTTCCTTTATGCTTTGGCAACAAGCTAAAAATGAGATAGCTTAGCTGAGAAGGAAGTGAATTATTAACCCTCTCATACGCTAAGAGCATCAGCTAATGAAAGCTCTGTATTTTAGAGATCTTTGAGAAGTATAGTTTAGAGTTTAGAGGACCCATAAGGAAACTGACTGAAATACGAATTAGAAACTCAAGATGTTTTTAAGTCATGTAACTAACTTCTAAGCTAAAAAAGAAAAAACCCTAAATTATGTGCCTGGTAAATGAATCACATAAGGATACAACAGACCACTATGTGCAATAATTACTAAATGCTCAGATGTTAGACTAGAGGATCAAAAATATTGTTTCATTTTAGCGTATGAGACCCACAGCTTTTTTATTGCATGCTTTGGCTACGCTTCTGTGTATTCCCAACTGTGAATTTTGACTGCATGTTAGGTATGGAATAATCCGATTCTGCACACCAAAACTTGGCAGACTCAAATGAATTTCCCTGATTCAAATACAAGAAGTTTTTGTTTTGTACAGATTCTGCATCAGACTTGAAAATTTTTTCTAGGGCACAAAAGCTACACCAAAACTAGTCTGGATTTTTCCAAAGCTAGTCACCCATCCATTAAAATCAATAATAAAGCGCAAGTATGGTTAAAGCACAGTAAAATGAGAAAAATGTACCACCCCCATTGGAACAAATTAGAGAACAATGGCTTCTATTGGCAGTTGCTTTATTACTGGAAAAATCCTTTTCTGAGGGGATTGGATTGCACAGGGCCATCCTGTAAAGGCAAAGTCTTTCTGCTGTTAATCCTGGCCTTCGGCAGCCGAAAATCTGTGCTCCAGCTCTGCTCAGCCCACTCCTTTTGGAGAGCAGTGGCAAAGATGATAAATTTCCACTCTGCTGCACCCACAGCTCACGCTAAAAGTCTCCTGCAATCAGACACCCTCCAAGCATCCCCCCTTCAGTAACACCACTTCAGTGATTACTGGGATAGAAATGCCAGGCAAACCTGGTGGGATAAGGCTTTCTGCCTTAAGCGAGGCCCACTTCTCGAGCTGAGCAAGTCGGTTCAGTTCTTCTAAAAGCCCAGCGCTGGATGGGGCATCAACACTCTGCAGCCAGTGCTGGGGTCTGGCAATATGGCCCTTTCCAAACCACGTTGGTGAGGGAGCTGCTTCATGTGCAGTTCAGAGATCCCCGCTGGAGTCTGGGAGACTGATGGGCAAGAAAAGTCAGTGACTGGTGCAGCTACCCCAGCTCTACCTGCCCGTGCTCATGGATCCATCTCATAAATCTATCTCAATCTATTTAATGGGGCCGTAGAGCCTGCTAGTGTTGGTGATTGCTCATTAGCTTATATCCATGACAATTATCCGTAGGGAAGCGGGGGGCTATAGCCTCTGCTTTTAGCATGCAAATCAAGCAAAGTTTGGAGTTACTACACAAAATCACCAAATGCCAGACTGTCATTACTGCAATTGGTTTTTCAGAATACAGTTTTAATTGAACTAATTATCACAGACTTCCACAGGTATTTTGAAGCTTTAATGAAACACTTTATAAGAATTTTAATCATGCTTCTGTTGAAAGCAATGGCAAAAATACTTCAATGGCATTGGATCAGAGTACACACAGTGCAGATTATTTATTTTGCTTGTGTAACTAAATAATGACATAAATTTGCAGCTGGTACAACAGGAAGCTTAAAACTCAGGTACTTGTGATTCATTCTGTTTGGAATATTTAGACAAATAGAGCCTCAAATCAAAAATAGACAAAGGAAATTAAGAGCTGATTTAGGATTTTACCAAGAATAACATCATAAAGACATGGAAAGTGGAAGCACTACATTTCATACTCATTTTGAGTGGGCAGCCTGCAAACACCAGCCCTAGCACTGCAAAATGCTCCTGAGACAGCACCTGTTGCACAGGCAGGGAGAGACTCTGCCCTGCACTCGCTGAAGTGTATATGTGTAACTCGGTCACAGTAATTAGGACTCCACATGAATTAATAATAATAATCTTCTTGATTTCAGCAGGATTATTTATCAGCTCATCAGCTAATATGTGCAAACAAAAGAAAGTGCCACCCAGAGGAATGAGTATGAATAACAAAAATGTTTAGATCTGGTTTCCTACAGGGTTTTATTTTGCACAGTCGTTTACCCCTCTAGAGAGGTGCACGTGTCCTGCTCCCTTTTTGCCCTGGCTGGGTGTTCTCTTCTGCCCGCTCTGCACACTGTTAGCGTGACTATGCAGTGTGTCGGGTCAGGGCTATCACACGGTCCATAATGTCAGAACACGTGTAAGACAGTAGTTGTTGCTTTAGAGGAACAGTTCTTTTAGCTATAGTTTGTCTGCTACGGAAAAGCCAAGTGTGGGATTTGGATGAGAAGGCTTAGGGTGTCCTCGGGTGCCTGAGACACCAGTGCAGGGCAGTCAGGTATGACCCATGCTGTTCTGGAGTGGCAGCCGGAGGCCACGCAGGGAGTTCTAGAAAGAGATCCCCTGTGTAAAACGGGATTAAACACCCCCGTTTAGCCACCTGAGCCTCTCCTCAAATGTCTGTCTGTGACCCCCTTTGTCTGGTAGCACTAAAAGAGGCTGAGGATGCAACCATATTTCCCCAGCAGAATAATGTACAGACAAAAGCTAATGACAACCTCCACAGTATGTTGCTTTAGATAGAGCATCTAGAGAGGAGGAAGTGTAAGCTAACTTAGCCAAGCTTTCAAGAAATGTGTTATGGATGATCTAGTGAGGGATACAACGCCCAAGGGCAATAAAGATGTAGGAACACAGAACAGAGCTAAAAGCATTCATCTGGTCCTTCTCACAGCCTCACCAGAGTCAAATTTCTAACATATCTGCAGCACCTGTCCTTTACAAATATCTTTTATGCAGAGTCCTCAGTCTTCCCAAGCAAGTCACTCCAGCATCTCTCTGTCCTTAACATTCAGAGGCTCTCTCATTTTTTATTAACCTCCCTTGCTGTAGTTTAAATCCATCATTACTTGTATTTTTTTATGTATTAGAAGACTTATTGTGACATCTTTCCACTGTTGTAATCACTTAAATTGTGCCACTTACATTCATTTGATCTTCTTTTTTCCTGCTAGGTCATATTTTCTAGACTTCTGATAACCTTTACCGCTCTCAACTGGCCGCTCTTCAACTGTAGAAGCCCTGACTCTTCTCCATTTCATCTCTCATTACTCACTGAATCATTTGCAAAGTATATGAGGCTGGTCCTAGCCCTCAGTGTCTCCATCAGATGTATGGGTAGCATCAGAACAGCCAGATATTAGTTGTGTGGCTTGTGCTAGCTGTCCTGAGCTTTATACATGGTGCTTGTCATCAAGAAAAAAGGGCATTGAAATCAATTCACAAAAAAGATCAAGCGATGAAAGCCAGACACAAATTACAGAAAAATCTGGAGTAATGGGCATTCTTTTTTTTTTTATGCTTTGTGTCTCACAACTGATATCAAAGTTCAGATATGATTCTTGACATTTTTTGAACTTCAAAAGATGTGAGCTTTTTCAGCAAGAAAGAAAGGTTTCCAAGGTTTCATGTAGTTCTGCTCAAAGAAACTCTTTCCTTTTTCATTCATCTGTTCAATATTCAAGTCTTTTTATCTGACCTTGTGTCTAGTTCTTAGCGCGACATTAGAGCAGTGTGGAGCCGTAAAATTGTTGCATGGTTACTTCTCTCTCTCCTTGAAATTAGACATCATCGTCAACTCAGTTCTAGTGCACTCACCTCTAGAGGACCATCAGTTTCTGACAACTTTAATTTTTCATCCTCTAAAACTGAAGCACTTAATTGGAGAGGAAGCTTCTCTCTGAACCAGTGCAGCACCATCTTGCTACATCCACAGAAAAGCAGACATACACAGTAGTTCAGAGAGAAGGGTGAACTACTCTCATTTTACTCTGTCCCCCACTGGAAATAGCAAGTCAAAATACAAGATAAGACTGTGTAAAGTGTTGCAATTCCAAACAAATCTGAACTAATAGACCATCATTATTTTGTCCATTATCTCTCACAGCAGATATCAGAGTTCAAAGCTGTTAATCTCCCTGGCCATCAGCTTCCAAACTGGATAGATAGGAAAATTCTCCATATCTATTACTTTAGAGACTGTTTAATTTCAAGGAACTGTTTCTCCTGAATAGATTGGAATAAGCATGCAATTTTTTTGTTGGAGCTGCAACAAATCATGAGAATTAAACGTTTTCTTCCACACTGCAGCATGATTAAATAGATACTAGATTGATATAATATATAAATAATAATGTGTGTATGGTACATACCTTAAAAACATCTTTTTAGAGAACTATCACTGAAGAGACAAAAGGCCATATTAATTTCTGGCATACCACTTCTTCAGACCAACTGGAGTGATATTTGTATCTCTTCCAGATGAGATCTTAGAGCTGAAAAATTGTGTTAGGTAAGAAAGCGTTGTTGAAATAGCTAGATTCTGTACCAAGCACTTTAAAAGCATCCAAATGGCTTATTTTTCAGCTGTGAAATAGAAGTCATTTCCACTGTTCTGGAAACATGGGATTCAAGGTGACTTCACGGGGTGTTAATGGACGAATGATCTGCACCCTGCTAACAATATTTCATGAGCAATGATGTAGCAAATGACATAGTCTATTACACTGTGCCACCAGATGCCTTCGAAAAAACATGTTGCTGGCTTTAACATCCCAGACTGAATCAACTTTCCACAGAAATGACACTGATGCCCACTGTAAAAGACTGTGCGTCCCCAGCATTGACTAGCAGCTCTTTAGATGGGGCAGTAATGACATCCCATTTCCAGTATCTCTCCCACCAACTGAATCTCTGATGGCTAATAAATGGCGAGGGCATTAGTCTTCCCTTCACTATGTACTGTTACCTATATGTACGGGACACTTGTTTTAGTATGGAGCACTTTCTTCTGTCCGTGCAGATTTAGGGAAATTACCAGCTTAGAGATCTCGTGGTAAAACACAGTTGATTTTAAACAAAGTCCCGCGGGGTGGGGGGGGGGGGGG